>Ga0157364_1008112_pt1 | contig 10869 bp, 1 predicted proteins | sample AttsexASBM2_FD_111476 | JGI IMG/M metagenome (GOLD analysis project Ga0157364, IMG submission 111476) | Fungus gardens microbial communities from leaf cutter ant in Ribeirão Preto, State of São Paulo, Brazil - Atta sexdens ASBM2 | ecosystem: Host-associated > Fungi > Mycelium > Unclassified ... | reverse complement strand
GTGTAGTAAAAAGAAATCCATTATTTTTGCATAAAATTGAATGGAAAAATAATGGATTTTTTTTTACTACACCTAATAGATTTATTTTTCACATTTCTCTTTTTCAGAAACTGTTAATTTATAGGAGCCAGAATATCGCTTATTTGTTAAACAACTAAAAATGTTAGTTAAATAATTAAAAATTATTTTTTAATTGCTTGTAAAAAAATCGAAAATAAAAAAAATTTAAAAAAATTAAAAATACTTTTATCTAATTAATTATTATATCAAAATTGCTTAAATTAAATTAGAAAATTGTAATGATTTAAAATACTTATTTTCCCAAAAGCTTTGTTTTTTATGTTGTTATTACAGATGAGCGATATAGTATACTTATGTGATATCCAGTATGCGATAATCATATAGAGTTTTTCAATAAAGTATTTAATTTTTAAGAAGATAAATTAATAATAATTAATAATAAACATAGAAATATATTGATCAAAACGACGAGAAAGATTAATTTAGGTATAAAATTAGCTGAGTTACATTAAATGGAGATATTCTTTTGAGGCATAAGCATATAATGAAATACTTCAACAATTAGAAAATATAATCCCCAATTACGAATTTTTTTACACTAAACATATTATGAAGTTATAACAGAAAGCATTTGAATTAGAGACTGTACTATTAAAAACTAAGGTAAATAAGTTAGAAAGTATTACTTAGAAAGCATTATCCCAAATAATAATATCTGAATATAAATTTTATTTTAATTTGCGTGATTTTATATTATTTTTTTAAAGAAGAATTAAGGATGATTCACATCTCAAAAAGTTACCAAAAATATAAAACTTTCATTGATTTTTTATTATTACATTTAAATATACGTAAAATTTGTGCACAATTTTTATTTCTTATCGAGTTAAAAGTTACTTATTATTTTATTCTTGATTCTTATGTAAAAAACTTTTATACTTAATATTTATTTGCAAATTTTGTAAAGAAATAACATTAAAAATTAAATCAAATTTTATACATATACTAAAAAAAATAATAAATATTAGTAAAATTAATTATTTGATTCGCTCTCTTTTCAAAGTTATTGACCTAAAAATGCAGAAAAATATGATCGTTTTGCTGTATAAAATTTATAAGCCAAATTATAATATTTGTTTTGTTTTTTACATTTCAGAACTAATTATTCAGGTTAATATCAAAAATTTTTCAGTGCACAAAGAGAGAGAAAAATATTTATAATTATATATGAATATTTATAATTACATGGTTAAAAAATTATGGTTAGAAGGTTCATTTTTATGATTATTACTGCTATAATATTAGTAATAATAACCTTATATATAGTTCTCTCAAATATGGGAAAATTGTATAAATTATGATAATCTGAACTACATATTAATATAGTAAAATGTTAAGATATAAATGATAAATAAAAATAATCATTTTACGTAATAAATGCAATCGTCGTTATAGTGAATATAACTATTTCCTTAACATTCGATAATTATTTACATGGTAATAATAATTAAGAGATATATAAGGAAAAATTTAATGTATAGTCGTAATGATCATATTTCAATGTTGAAGCATCTATAATGTGCATAGTTAAAACAATTATAAATTTATAGTTAATCCAAAAAATGACTATAAATTATAGTTAAATTGTAGTACTTGCAACTAGGGATGCAACAGGAAAGTATCAGGTATCTAGTATTATCCAGCACTTTTTTACTATCCGACCGGATATCGAATATCATTAGTATGGGAATATATCCGGTTGAAATTTGATATCATTAAATTCTTGATTTTTTCATATAAATGTTCTAGAAATAAGCAGAGTTGGGTAAATTAATGTTTTTTTTTTAACTGAATAAAGTTAAAGTTAATGACTTTAAAATTAATAAAGTTAAGTTAAAAGTTGAAAGAATGAAAAATTAACTTAACGTAGGTTAGGTCAATATTGAATACTTAAGTTAAAAAAATTTTGAAAAAAATTATTTTTTAGATCAAAATGTCCTCATTTTTCTTAAAATGAGATTAAATAACTACAATATAGTTATTTAATCAATATAGTTAATTTAAATAAATTAAATTTTTAATTTTTTTATTCATATGATATAAATATATAACACATAACGATATAATTATATAAGTTATATAACTTTAAAAAAACAGCCAGCACATAGAGAAGATATACACAAGATCAGTGATTACTTTTTAATAAGTCTTAAGCCATAAGAAATTGACCAATTACAATCGAACGCGAGAAGAATATTTGACTGTAATTGGTTAATTTCTTATGATATGTCTTAAAACATCTATTGTAGATCCGAACTAAGGCTTATGGTACAAGGCATAATCGCATAAACCAGCAGAAGGTTGTATTAGCATCTTAAGAAATTACTTAAGATGGTCTTAAAATATGAACAGATACGAATATACGTCCTTAATCTTATTATATCTTATTTTTCTAAGATATTTAAAAGAGATAAAAAAATGTTTTAACTTAAAAAAAAAGTTAAAAAGTTAACGTTTAAAAGTAACTTAGTTAAGTTAAAATTTAATGCATTTAAAATTAAGTTAAAAATTATTAACTTTTTAATTTTTTTTTTACTTTTAACGTTTTAACTAGTTACTACCCAACCCTGGAAATAAGTATTCATGATGCTATAATATCTTATACATTGTTGCAAAATTATAATCTTTTTCTCTAGGATCTTTTTTTTCAGAAGACACTCGATCGGATATCCCACTCGAAGAAATTGTCTTCTTGAACATCGGATACCGGATATCCGATGTTACATTCTGTTCGAATATCCGATATCCGATAATTTTACAATCCGGTTTTACCATCTCTATTTGCAACCATTTTTTTTCTCAGAGAGATATTAGCTGATGTTAGCTTATTTGGGCTTACTACTTAACTAATACTTTTAGCTGATATTGTATAGCTAGAAGATCTTTAATGTTACTATTTATATTAGAACAGGAAGAATAAATATACAAAGTATCAAAATACGCGATTAAAAATATTACAACAAGAAGTTTTAGAAATATTAAGTAGATTGAGTAAACAAAGTTTTCTGTAAATTTTTATTTCACGCAATAGTTTCAAAGATATAAGAGTTTAAATATGGCCAATTACAACACATTTAGATAGTCACCTGTGAAATTATGCGCTGAAGTGTGCGTTTATCAGCACTCAGTACTACCGCGACTCAGTACGTGCGACTCATGGACATGTGATTATCTAAACATAGTCTGTAATTGGCTAATTTAAATCCTCATTATCTAAAAAATTATTATGTTTAAAATAAATATTTAAATAACTTTTTCACTTAATTGTTTGAGAATTATTTTGCTATAATATTTTAAATCGCAAATTTTAGGACACCTCGTATAGGAATACAAAGATACGTATATCACTTGAGTTTTAGTTTTTAAAAATAATTGTAACAATAGTTGTTTTTCGAGGAACGTGTGTATTTGATATCTTTTCTAAAAAGATAATTTTGTAATGTTAAAATTATCATAACAGCGCAAAGTAGGAAATATAAAGTAAAATCGAAATTCATCCAAGCTTGAATGATATTTGAATTAGAAAATTCTTGAAAGCGGAAAGTAGCAAATGTATTTTATTTTTTATTTCTACTTTAGACTGTAAAAAAAGTTACTAAAAAATTACAGGCACTTGCGCTGCAAGGCTGTGAATAATAAATGACTTGTACATAGATAATAATAAAAAAAGATTTATTTTTCTCGATGTAGCTTGATTTAAAAATTTCTCGATAATTTAATCAATTTCTCACGATAATTTTTTAAGCTCAAAAGCTATTTATTCGAATATCTTTCCAGTTATTGAAACGTTTCGAGACTGATCCTTCAGCAGCTGGTATTGTATCCGCATATGATATATTTAAATTGAACTCATGCACGACCTTGACTCTTTTCGTGTTATTTTCATATTACTCGATCGAGGTCGATGGGCCTCATTGGCAAATCTCTCTCTCTCTCTCTCTCTCTCTCTCTCTCTCTGTGTTCTGCAGCCAGGCTGCACCTAGACCGATCAATAACTATCTTTCATGCCTACGTCTTGCGGCCGCGGTGCAGTATAGTCGAAAATATTTTAACGATAAAATTATTCCGCAGTGCTCAGATACACGAATATATTAAACAAGAATCTATCTCTCTTTCGTTTCCATCAATTCAATATCAATTCTAATAGCGAATGATTAACCAAATTGTTCCAGATTAGAACGAGTGAGATTTTAAGGTGATACAATTAACAAGAGATTGGCCAGTGAACACATGAGAATCGTATGCCATATTAAGCTAAAATTTGACGGTGAATGATTTCACCTGTTATTCCAGGATAGAATCAATACATTTTTACGTCATTTACATTTTTATGAACGCGCGTACGTTTTTTTTTCCAGAATCGGTTATTTCTGCCAGTGATTGTCGCAATGTCCAAGGCCAAAAGATATGAGAAAATTTTCACGGGTGGTCCAGTGCTCGCGCATACGACGCAATCTGATCGATGCGCCAGCGGCGCGTTAACGGGGCTCTGCCGTTATGCAACTTACTGCACCAACGAGGTTGCACCAATGAGAGATGCCAAGGTCGTTGCACCAACGAACTCGACGCAGCATCGGCGCAGCCGGCTTATCGTCGCTAAGTTTAATATCTCGTATATACAAATGTCTTTTAAGCGAAATTCAATCTTTACACAACTCATGTTTCTCGTCATTACACCAGCACGAAGGACTATAACGTATTTCCGCATTTAATTATCAAAATAAATATTGTATTGGTGCAATTTGAAATGCGCTGAACTCTATTTAAATATTCAAATTTACATAGAAGAGAATTTCTTCATTCGATTTCTTATTATACATAATTTACCGATTCTGATTATAAACATTTCATATGAATTTAATTACTGTAAAACGGATCTTTTGACATGATTCTAAATAAAAATTATACTACCTTTTTTTCCCCCAATATAACAGGGAAAAAGTAAAGAAAATATCGAAAGACACGATTTAAAAATAAGATATAAGGGCAAATATGTGAGGCGACAGCACAGGTGTAGTCGCGCGAAATATGCAATAGTCTTCGATATCTTCGTCATCGTGCATTATCGGCTCGCACCTGCTGCTTTCGTCTGCTTTCGTCAGTGTCAGAGACACATTTCTGCACATTTCTGCGACGTCTCAAAGCGCATGCAAGACTTTCCAGTCGCAATTATTGTCGGACCTTGTCGACCTCCGCGATGCATCTTAAATACGGAGGGAGAAGCCATTCCCGCGGTGAGCCTTAACGATATTGCCAATAGAATGAGATACTCACCGTCGTCTCCCGCGTGCTTCAGGACGCCGGAGGAATTCCTAGAAGGATTTTCACGGCTCTTTCGTCATTACGTTACGGGCGTGAAATCTGTCGGTGGCGGCTTATGGCTTCCATGCGCTGCGTGAGCCGATGAGAAGGTCGGAAATGTAGATAAAGACGACGATGACGATGATGGTGACGACGACGAGAAGGAATGCGAGAATCGACCGTCGCACCAAGAAGAGAGAAGACAGACGAGGGGAGAAGGTGGCGTACTTTCAAGCTCCTGGCAAGACCTTAGTTCGAGGCGGAGGGTGTCTTGGGTGGCTGGAAGGGGTTCCATTTCAGACACTCCGGATCGATCTCTTTGTAGACGGGGCCCCGTCTCTTCACCCTCTCCTTGTAGTCATCGATCACGTCCTGAAATTATTTCAATGGTTCATTTCTTTTTTTATCCGTATCTCTGTTCCGGACAACGCGACAACTCGTAAACGTTTTTAATTGCATTAACAAGAATCAGAGAGAGTCGAGGAAATGTATAATGGCGAAGCGCCGAGCAATGAGTACAATCGAATTAATTGAATGATAATTAGCTTCACAGTTATACTGTCTGCTTGTATATCGGAGATATCGTTTCCTAAGATCAATGACGAATGATCGCATGAAATCGGATCGTCCTTGTTGCATTATAATCGTTCGTCATGTTAATAAATACATTTCATATTTCCGATATTCATCGTGTTTGTATAGTGAGAGGTGTTTTGTTATATCAAAACAATAGGTCATTATTCCTCATTATCTATACCTTTTCAGTTTGATTTGAGATAAGAAAAACATATTAAAATAAAATATTCCTATGAGATTGATTATTTACATCTAATTTACACGATGTTTTTGTACTAGTAATAAAAAAAAGTCTAGTGGTCTATAACAGCAGACTAGAAAATTAGCTAAAAAAATATAATTTATAGAAATAATTTATTTTAAAAATAATTTATTATTATTGTAAATCAGAAATATCGATAGAACTGTGTATTAGTGATGACCTCACATCAATTTTTATGACCTTGACATAAATATCAAGCTCATGATTTTAAATGGTCTTCAAAAAATTTTAGCTGTCGATTGTTGTTTATTGAAATGTTATTAATCAAAATTAATTATTCTCTCTGATATATATTGTGATATATTTTGAAACAGTAATGTAATATATATATTTTTTTGCATGGAAAATTATAAACCCATGTCAAACTTCGTTTTGTGTGTTGCAAGTATATGCGTAAACGCAGAGGGTTCCACTCACTCTCTCTGTAGGGGTCATCACTACCAAAAAACTAAGCATATATAGGTTTAGCTGAAACCTCACTTTGTACGAATTTACAATTTTCCACACAAAGCAAGATTCAACTCAAAGCTCATTTTTCGATAATGATGCCCTCCCTACAAGGAGGACCAAACCCACCATTCACACATACATTTTTCACACAAAGCCAAATTTCACATAGATCTCCAATTTTCCACGCAAACGAGCTAAACATAAGCGAGTTAAACATTTTTATATTGTCAAACACAATTTTATATTGTCAATTTCTTTTGTTAATTAATAATTTTACGAACAACGAGACGACTGTTAAAATTTTCTGAAAGCCATTCAGGATCATGATCTTGTAAATATATGCCATATAAGATCGTCACTAATATGTTTTAATAGTCATTTAATTTAATCACTTAATTTAATAGTCACATAAAAAGTAATTTCTTAAAACAAAAAAGAAATTTTCATGGATTTGTAAAAACTACATATATACTATACGACGACGTTGTCAACAACTTATACTAGTTTATGGAAGTTTATATGCTTATATTGAAGTTCATTTTTTAATAATAATCATTGTTAATTAAGTTTCTTATCATATTTAGAAACTAAAAAATGTTTAATTAATAACAAAAATCATATCAATATTCCTTTCTTGAATTTAAAATATGAACAATCTTTAATAAATTTACTGTATTACGGTGAAAAGGAAACTTACTTTCTAATATAATTTTCTAAACAAAATTAATATAATAATGATCCATAATAATAATCCATATATATAAAAAAATTTAAATCTAAACATTTATTTAAACAATTTTTACATTTTAATCGGGTACGTATTTTGTTTTGTCATTCTTTAAAATTTACAGGTTATATATAATAAACCTTTATTAAATCCAATAATTATATACTATGGAGTCCAATAATTATATACCATTTCGCAACACGAATGTAAATAATCATTTTCATTATGTTTTTTGAGTGCTGTGAATACAAATCCGTTGGCAAAAATTGGCCATCACATCACAACTTTGTGAAAAATAATGCCAAAAAATGACGATTTTGAGGTTTTCAAATGTTGTAGCATCGGCAACTAGTTTTTTTCCTTAATTTCCTTAATTAATGCCATACATTAAAATATCAATTTTTAACTTTAAAATGTATTTTGTTTTAATTCAATAAGATTTATTATTTTTAAGATAGCAGTTTGAAAATAGAGTTCATTTCTCATGTAACAGTATTCAACAAATAAATAACATTATTTTAAAGAAAATTAATATTTTTGAACATTTTTTGAAATGTTTATGTCTATCATTTTTTAATAAAACACTGATGACAATTATTTGTAATATGACTCTACATTCTGCAATTTCTTCTTATACTGTCACAAATAATCCCATATTATTGGGTAATCATGACAAAACATATTAACAATATTTTTCATATTCAATTAAAATCGATTTATTATTATCTATTGAATTAGATATATTATCTAATTAATATTATATATATATATATACATATACACATAAAATATTAAGATTTATATAACATTTTCAAAAAATTTTTTCAAATTAATTATAAAGTTACGGAATATTTAAATTCAATTTTGTATTTTTCTGTCACAATTACCCACAGTGACCCTACTTTATGTATATGTATACAGGCTTTGGCCAAAAATATTAGGCACTTATGTATATTCTTTTCATCTATCTAAATTTCTTTTATCTGTATTTCCTATTGGCTATTGTAATTTAAAGAGTTCTTAAAATAAAGAATAATTCATAACAAATGATCATAAATCAATTTTTGAGCTAAAACATCCTATAATAATAAATAAGACATCTAACACTTTTCGTCGAGACTAAACACTTTTTAAGACTAAAAAGTGTTGGACTAAAAATGGTGGCTTATAACACAAAGACGCTTACCTGTTTCTTCAGAATGATATGTTTGCCCTTCCAGTATTTCATCATACCGAGGGCCTGTAAAGTGCTGACAATATCATACGAGTCGATGGCCATTTCCTTGCTGATGTCTGAAAAAAAAATTACCGAGCATGTGTGTTTGTTTCTTTGTCTCTTTCTCGCGCGTTCATGATCTTTATTGACCCTCTCCCCTTTCCCTGTTGGAGGTGGAAATTGTTGAAAAGTCTCAAAGGGACATATAATAATCCAATCTTATAGAAGAAATTTGTTCCTCTTGACGCCATACAGCAACAGTAATAAAATTGACGAAGGCTAATAAAAAAAAACACGATGAATAAAACATCGTGAATTTATTACTATTTATATTTCTGTATGGAAATATTTTATGTATGAAGGATATTATCAACACAAAAAAAAATTTTAGCACACACGTTTCGAAAAAAATATTTTCTTTGATTACGTCTCTTAGTTACGCAAACTCGGTTTTCGACAAGTCACTGGTTAGAAATATATTTTTTATATTCTAAACTACGCTGTTAAAAATGTAACCACGAGCTTCCTTTACATGTAAATGTAAGTTTATGAAATTAAAAGTAATGAACGATTTAACTGAAAATTAAGTTACAGTAATTACTTAAATGAACGTGTACTTTAAATTTATAAAATTTAATGTACTTTTAATAAAATTTTCTGAAAAGTTCAACATTAAATTTCATAAATTTTCATGAAAAATACATTAAATTTAATGTAATGTCATGAAATTAAGTTTAAATTGTGTAACTTAAAATTTAATGAAATTTAAGAACATTTCTAACAATGTAGAAGCTATTCAAAACTGCGAGACAAGGATTAAAATAAATAAACAATGTTAAACTAAGTATCTCAAAAATTAAAATTAATAATAATAAAAATAATATATTTATATTCATTTTATATCACTCGATTAATTATGGATATTGAATTAATTTAACGCTAAAAGAAATAATAATAAATTTTAATAAAGAGCTTGATGGTAGAAGTTGCAAAAATGCGGAAATGATAAATCACATATAATCTGCTGCGGTTTTCAGCGACTGGACAGTTTATCCTGCTCTTCATGGATACAATTATTCAACCGCTAAAACCAGTTACGTTGGGAAAACTTGACTGGATCAATAACAATGCAGCATAAATCCTCTGCTGACAATTCTCTTGTCTCAAGGCACTAATCTAAAATAAAATCTAAAATATATATAGATTCAATAATATCCACTGAAACTGAATTATTACAAAATATTGAAATAGAATAACTTTTGATTAAATAGCGAAAAATGAGGAGAGTTGGCAAAGTCTCCTCTCGCCAGATTGCAAAATTTTCAAGAAGTTGCTGAAGATTTTTGCTAGAGTCGCGACGAATGTAAATTTTCTCTCCACGAGAAAATTACGCTTTTGAAACCAAGCGTTGAATCAGCAGTTCAAAGCGAGACTTCTAGCAAGTCGTATTAACGCACTTTCAATCCGCGTATAAATATTTAAATGCCGCTCCGTAATATCGGAAATCAAAACTGATGGCTGGTAACTGTGAGGATAGACTTCGCGCTGACCTACCTTTTACGGAGATCTCCTTGCCGCCAAAATTGCAGAGATACTGCAGTAGAACGTCTTTCCAATAGCTCCGATACGAGATCAGGCCGAGATCCGAAAGCGGCTTCTCCGGTGAACCGATTTTCTTCTCGACTCTCGTTAGCAAGTAACCTGCGCAGCGAATTGCGAACAGGTTTATTCAAATATTAATGCTATTTATCAAATTATATTTAATACAAATATAAATGAAGATATTCGGTTAAAACGCGTCTTGCGTAATAATATCTTTTACATGATTTTTACAATTTCCAATTTAAGTGCCGATTATTTGTTGATTTTGAAACACATAATATCAAACTGAAAAGCTGGAATACTAGTAATCATATATAAGCGTATATTTAAAACGTTCTATTTGTTGTTTGTAGATAATTACATTGTGAATTTAATATATAGTACTAGTAAGTTGTACAAATCATCCATCTCGATCTTGCATCAGTTTATTGCTCAGTTTGTTCATTCTGTTATTGTTAATAAAGCAAAATGCAAAATGTCAATGGTGATGTAATATACCATAGGCAAATTATTATTTTCTACATCCACGAAGTAATTCTTAATTTCCATAGTTCATTTTATTATAACTCTGTATTTATTATAACTGCGTGGGTGTGTGTGTGTGTGTGTGTGTGTGTGTGTGTGTGTGTGTGTGTGTGTGTGTGTGTGTGTGTG
>Ga0157364_1008111_pt1 | contig 10869 bp, 7 predicted proteins | sample AttsexASBM2_FD_111476 | JGI IMG/M metagenome (GOLD analysis project Ga0157364, IMG submission 111476) | Fungus gardens microbial communities from leaf cutter ant in Ribeirão Preto, State of São Paulo, Brazil - Atta sexdens ASBM2 | ecosystem: Host-associated > Fungi > Mycelium > Unclassified ... | reverse complement strand
TAACAAATTTTACTCAAGAAAAGTAAGATTGTTAAAATCTTCTAAAAATTAATATAGCTGTGCGTAAGCTTTCAGACATCTGATAACAGATTTTTAATAATTCAAGAATATTCGATTTCTCACTATACTCCTATTGTTTCCACGTGGCTGCGCATATGCCTAATGTACCTTCTTTCATCCAATCAACCCGCCAGCGCAGTTAGCTTATGTAATTCAACGTAACGGCTTTAAGAAATGGGTACACGTGTCGTGACTTTCCTGTCGGAGAGCCGAGCGTTAAACAGATGTTTGCAGATGCGTGAGCGTCAACGTGATGATACCGCCTTGAGATTTGCAGCATACAAGTGACAATTTTACGATTGGCGCCACGATCATTCCTCTCATGACAATAGCATTATTTCAAGGAAATCAAGAAGACAGTACTTAAAAGATCGGACTTATCTATTTGAATTCTTAAAACAAAATTCTTGAAATCAAAAAACGATATCTCAAATTAAAACGAATTAAAACATGCAGCTTCAATTCTATTTTCTTTCGTTTTTGCTCGAGGGTGCGTTTGTTAATATCGTGGCACCGGTATCGCTTTACTCATAGTAAATGAACAGAGGGGTTTACCAATCTCTCTTTAATCCGGCTTGCCCTCGTCCCGCCGGACGCTGTCGCGTATAGATTTTTTCGGGGCAGTATTACATGCGTACTACTTAATACACCCTCTTACTCTCCTTCTCCCCCTCTCCTTGACCCCCTTCATGCAACCCCTTCTTTTTTAGAACGCTGCAAACCCTCTGCACCCTTTCTTATGACGGGCGTGTTAAATTTAACGAGGGGACGCGTTGCTGTGCCAGATATTCGGATACAATTTTTGAACGTACAAATCAATTTTCTTTGTCGATACAAAATAATTCCGCATTCTTTTCTATCATTAAATATCAAATTTTTAGAAATAAAATTGTTAGAAATAAATTTCGTGGAGTCCGTTATGTAGAATCACCATCGTTGAGTTGTACCACAGAAAACATTTCCGGCAGCATTTTTTATTTATTCTTTGCCATTCCATGATTTTCATTATCATCAGAAAATTAAAAAAAACCTACTTTCTCATTTTCTGTATATAAGTAGATTCTATAATGCGTCTTATTTTTAATGTAACGCAAACTATCTTTCGGATCTTTCGTCACATATCAATCTTTGCAGTTCTAAAAAAGCGATAGAACTTTTTTTAATTATCTAATGCACATGTCATAAAATATTCTGATATCGCACGTATGTGTTTCATTCCAAGAGCCTATGATGAGTAGATAACATGATACTTTCGTCTTGATGTCGAAAACAAAAGCAATCCGAGTGAAATGTACTCGGCACTTTTAATACCCTTCTTCCAATTTTCACATCTAGCCCTCGGTTTTGCACTAAACGCACCCTTACTTATGTAGGACGCGCAAAGTTTTTACGAGGGGAAATACCGTGTGTAATATTAGCGCGCGCAATCTACCCCCTCGCACGCACACAATTTCTCCTTCCATTGGCCCCTAAAAAATAAACAGAAGCGAACCCTTTCTACAAATTCAAATAGCCGGAAGGGGAAACCGTCGTGTCAGCTTGTTCCTCGCGATCCTCTTTCCTGCTTTTCTTTGTTCGACTTTCGAAAACTTTTCGGTGAGCACGACAAAACGCAGCTCGCCACGGATCGGCGATTCACTGTCAAAACAAGAAATTCGATTCCCGTGATCGAGAGAGAAAGAGTCTCCCTCACTCTCGATAGATCTTCATTCAGTAAATTTTCCGTCGCGGGGTGACAATGAAGAAATAAAGAGATTCGAATGGGGAAATCTGTCGATGATGAAAGTCGTTATGAAACATTGGAAACAGATTATCTCTTGGTGATTGAATAAGGTCAAAGGGAAGCGATTTGTCGCAGATATCAACAATTGTAAAAACGTCAATACCAATTGAATTATGAGATATATCATAGAAGTAAATTACTTGATGAAAGTTATCGGTATTAATTCTAGAATGTTATCGATACGTAAATTTTACATGAAGTCGTTGAGCGACTAAACTATACCTTCAGTAGTCATTAAGAACTAGGAAGTCCAATCTGCTATGCTAAAAGCTAAGACAAGCGGACAAGCGGTGATAAACTTTTAAAAATTCTGCTCGTTATATATGTATTGTATATCAATTTCCTGGTAGATTTCCTGATAGTCCAGTATTATAACAGAGCGTAATAAAAGTCATTTCAATTTTTAAGCAGTTTGTGCCATTATGTACTTATTTAAGTGTCAGAAGGAAACATGCACATATAAAATTGAACTACATATCATGTCATATCATTTTTTTGAATGTAAATTTTAGAATTTTGAGACTACAATCAAATTTAGTGATTCCGAAAAACAGGTAAATCTTCCACAAGTTATTTCATTAGAAAGGTTCTCAAATGGTCAATACTAAAAATGTAACTAATATTTATCAATAATTTTAATTGTAATTGTAAACAACTATCTTGCCGTTCGCACATTGATATTTTATTTATGGTTATCCGATTAATAAAGTTCACATCAACTGCTAATGACCAATGTAATACTGTGCTTTCCGCCTGCTGGTCATGTAATCTTCTAGTACCGCGCTGCGTAAGATTAGCGTTAATCGTTTCGTGTTAGCTTTCTAGAGAATTAAGTCCTCCTTTCACTCGTTCGATTTTGCTGATCTGGCCGGCGGTTAGTAAAACGACTGCGACTGCGTCCATCTGTCTTCATCTGTTTTGAATTTGAAGTAGCGGCGTAGTGCGTGATAAACAAGAGTTGTATTACGCGATGCCAACAGCGTCCGATGTAAGAGTCAGTCGGCAAGAGTCGGTATCTATCCGCGTTAATAACGGCAGGCCAATAAACAATTTCATTTCCGCGAGGAAAATTATGATCGCGGGCGCGCGCGCGCAATGAGCTCTTGGTTTCATATTTCTCGCAGGGTGGTTTTTTGTTTCTCCGCCATGTTGCCTGAGAAAAGCGCGCTCGAGCCACGACTCAGTGCGGCCGGCTCGTTAACGGAAATTTACGACAAACTGGCACAACGAGCTTGTTCTATGCGCATCATACAGACTCACACGTGTACCGGGAAGGTATCCTTGATGCGCAAGCGCGCGCCCGCGCGCCGATTTTTCTCTTATTCGCGCCAGTACGATGCATTCCGAAGTTTTACAAAGTATCACACAGCTCCTGTGATTTACGAGATCGCGTATCCAATAACTTTGAATATTCTTGGGGCGCGGTTATATGACTGTTAGCTTAACAAGGCAGTTAGACGAGTGCGTAACAAGCGCGAGCTACTATTTAAGCGCGCCACTATTTTTCATCGGCGCCTGAGACTCAGGAATCATATGAGATTTTTTTCTTGCTTTTCTTCCTTATCTTTCATGTAGTAAAAAAATATATTTATATTTGTAGAATATATTTAACACCAGTTCTTGTTACAATTTTTGCATTTTTAAGGTATCCAAATGTTAATTTGATATAATGTGATTGTGTTATTTGTGAATGTGTTATTTTATGTTAAATTAATATTCAATATTTCTTAAATTATTTTTTAAAATAAAACAATTTGAGTAAATAATCAAATAATAAAAACAGTGTTATATCTTTGTATTAATTTTTTACATAATATTTTTGTTATTTTCTTATTTATCTTATATTAAATTAATACAATAGATGAATTGTTCAAAATTTATTAAATTTAACACAAATTTTCCAATTGCGAAATACAAAACAACGTCCAAATATAAATTTAATAGTTTTATAAATTTTATTTAAAACTTACATCATTTAACGTAAACAAACATTTAAAGATATCCTGCAATAATTACAAAAATGTCTGTTTTTCTAAAAATTATCTTATTATTAATATTATTGTTTTTATTTATAATTATCTCTTTAGGGTTTTTAATAATCGTTTTCTTTTTTAAAAGTTCTTGCGCCAAAGTGATCTTTGATTACGTTTTGAGCAACGATTCGTCAATTGGCTATTTTTCAACACTAGCATTGGCAGCCCGCACGATTTCGAAAGACCGAGGGTCGTCCACAGCGGGGTAATTAAATTTAGAATATTTTTTAAATTTCTCCGATTCCACTCGCATGATTTGGCACGCATCGCCTATCGTCTCTCCGCCTCGTTGTGCGGACAGGCAAAGAAAGAGATGCAAAGAGCGAAAGAGAAAAACAGGCAAGAACATTTTTCAGCGATCTTCTCGCATTAGAAAATTTACAGGGCCGTATTGACAAACTATCAACATATCATTTAGAAAATATTCATTAACGAAAGCGAAACTGAACATATTCAAATATATTAATAATTCAAAACTGACAATGTAACAATGAATCCAATATTAACTTTTGTCAGTATATTATAAAACATTAGATACATTCATTTTTTATTATAATATTATATTTCATTGTACTCTCATCATCAGAGAAAAACATGGAGTGCTTTTCAGTAAGAGACATAGATGACTCACAATCATTATAACATAATGAATTGTTATATTCTTGTTGTTAATATTAAACAAAGATAATGTCATGATTACTTGATTAAATTGTGTTTTTTGGTGCAAAAAAAAACAATACTGATAGCAATTATACATGTATAGTAACAACTATACAATTTTATATTATTTATATATAAAAATTTACATTTATATTTATATTTATTTATATTAAAATATATATAGTGAAATAATTTTTTTAATTGCAATAACTATAAAATATAGTATTTATTGAACTATATATTATATTATACACTAATTTTACACATAAAACATGTTATAGTTATCTCTACTATATAATTATCACTATTACGTCTTTCTCAGAGTATATATTGAGATGATACATTAAAGTTTACATTAAAAAAAGATTTATTGACTTATGTGTCAATCAATGGTGAATGTATATAAAAAACTCATCTCCGTATCCAAATCCTTTCACACACGGCCCTGACCCTCTGAGTCTCCCTGGCCGTTTTAGTTGGCCTAGCGCTAAAACAATCAGCGACTTCGTGGTCTTGGTCTCGACCCTCTTCGACCCTCTTTAGCTCTCTCTCTTTTCCTCTTTCTTTTCTCTTCTCTTTCTCTCTTCTACAAAGCTGTTCTCTCTCTCCCGGCTGTTTCCACCGCCGGTACTCGCACGGAGGCCGCCAATCCTCCTTTTTCTTGCTTTTCGCGTCAAGCGCGAAATAACAGACGGACGACCGATGGAGCCGGAGAGGCGCCGAAGGGGAGGCGACGAAGAAGGAAGAGAGTCGAAGAGCTAACTCGAATTACTAAAACGCCGAAGAGGCAACGAGCTCCGAGCGAGTTACCGCGCGAGAAGCGCGAGACACGAGGGAGGAGAAAAGATCTATTTATTAACGACGTGCCCGCGAGAGTCTGCGGTTTTCTTCGTTCTCGGGGAAAAGCGAGAAGCCGCGCATCGCAGATCACAGAGGATTCGCAGAAGAACGGAAAAGAACAAGTGTTAAAAGAGATGTCGGTTTACTTTCTCAATAGTTTCTAATACCTATAACAAAATTATTATTTCAAAACATAATAATTAGAAAGAAGGACTAATAAATCAAACGCAATTCTCGGTACGTAAAATAAAACAATTACACAATTAATTTATTAAAGATACAATTAAATATTTTAATTGATTAAGATAATTGTATCTTAATTGTATCTTTAATAAAGTAATTGCGTAATCGTTTTATTATATATAAATAATTAATAATTGATTGAGTAATTTGAAAATTATTTTACGCTTACAACTAGCAACATTCCATTGAACACTGACACGCAATCAAGCGCTCTTTATGAACGAAGAAAAAAAAAAAGAAAGAAATATCATCGGAAAAACACGAAAAACAACTTCGATTAACATCATCATGACAATCTTAGAAATGTATGATGATCAGTAAATTATCCGTATTGTTTACTTTTAGATTAGAATCAGGAAAATTAATTACGGACACATTGATTGTAATGTTCTAACATGTATAACGAACATTGTACGGCCCATTACAAGCCAGGACTCTGACGACGGATGAAACACGTAGCAGAGACGAAGAACGAGACTCAGTAACGCGACAGAATGCAGAACGGTGGAAACGTTCTTGTATAGAGTCTCTTCTTCTTCGTCGGAGAAGTGCGTTCCTTTCAATCTCTTTTTCGTCTTCTCTCTTCTTTCGCGTTCCCTGCGATGTTCCCCGCGATCCCCTCTCGCCAGCGGCGCGGCGAGGCGCTTCGTTTCGTGATTATATTCTCGAAATAGTCAACCGGATGCCAGCCGACGATGTGTCCGCGGATATTCCGTATATTTCGGGAGACCCTTTTTTCGAGCACAAGCAAGATACGCGCAGCAGAAGACGCGGATATGATCTAAAAATTCCGGATAGAGTAATCCGAAGGTCCCAATCGGATAAAACAAGAGCTGGTTTATTTGAGGAAAACGGAGAAATGATTAAGAAACATGTAGGAAAATAGAGGAACATTTAATATATGAAACATAAATAAGCGAAGAAGACCATCTTGGCCAGTGTTGTGCAGTACCTAGGTATTGTAACTGAGTACAAATTTACGTATCTATAGGAACCCGGTACTTTTTTGTCTGATACCTACATCTTTACCTAGGTTCCATTTCTTGTGTACCGATACATATCTATATTTAGGTACACTTTGGTTATTTTTTGGATGACTTTCCTGCATAAAGGACCGGTTTCATTAATGCCGATTACTTGATCGGCCAATTAAATTTGAGAGTTGCCACAACTGCTAAACTGAAAACTTATCATCTGGGCCTATCATGGAACAAAGTCGGAATAATGGATTCTGATCAGAATTATTCCATTTTCCCCAGAAAACACAATAGAAATCTAGAGAATAATTCCAATCGGAATCCATTCCGATTTTGTTTCATGATAGGTGCTGAATGCAACCATTGTAGTTGATCTACTATGAATATCGGGGCTTATTTTTTGTTGTCAAAATGCAATTTATTCTGAAATTTTACGTTAAAAATAAAAAGTATCTGTTAAGTACCTTTAAGGTACATTTAAAATACCTGTATCTGTAACTAGGTATTTTATTTTTTTTGGTATCTGTACCTGTATTGAAAATAGAATGCACACACACACACACACACACCTTACACAACACTGAGTCTTAGCTTAATAATTATTATTTAAGCAAATTGCATGCCGATTTATTTTTCGGCCTTGAAAGATAGTTCTAAATTGAAGCTGAAATACGTAATATCACAAATTAAACTTAATAGCAATTTAACCCGCAATTGGAGTCTTTAAAGGCACCATCGATATTTTAATTGTGAATTTTGGCAGATGAATTTAAATCTGTAAAATATAAGTAGAACATAATTTAACTTCTATAATGATAAGAGCTTATTATTAAAATTTTGACAAATATACATCAAAATTTTTTCAGATCTTTATAATATGGAACAATAAGAAATTTCGTTTATTTTTTGAAGACTTTTATTATTGATAAAAGAATTAAAATTCGTGTTGCCGGCAAAGAATTAATAATACTCTCTCTTTAATGATAATATTAATTTATATTAAATTTTTTAAAAAAGATTTGCATCAAAAACTCTAAATTAAAAAAATATTTGAATTTTGATGTCGTATTTATTATTAATGATAGAAACGCGACAAGTAGGCTTAAAACACGTCGATCTACATCGTCTGCAATTGAACTGCTCTGAATTACAGCGGTTACAATCGGTGATTTGCACAGTCGGAAAGGCACAAAACGCGAAGCCGACAGTCGAGGAAGGTACAAGTAGAAAAAGATTGGTCGCTTCGTCTCGCCGCGAGTGCGTCCGAGGGTGCTGACGAGCTGCCGTCGTCTCGTTCTCGGACGAGTGATTGATCAACGATCGGACCCGAGGGACACACCGTGTAATTTTCTCGGCGCGAGTCCACTTTCGAACTCGTCGGCGATGATTAAGAGTCATCCGTCGGCGATGTCTTCATTTCGCGGCGAACGCAGTGAAGGGCTTCGCAGACCTATCGACGACGTTTAACTAGGGTGACGTTACAGAGAAGACGTTCCGCGCCTCTGAGATTGATGGCCGTAAACTGTTAGAGCTTGCTTCGTTATTGATTTGACTTGGCTTCCAAGAGTTTGGCATATATCTCTTATTAGTGATTAGCTGGGAACAATTTATTTCTTATTTTATTTTCATCCGTTGTTAACAATTGCGAAAAATTTATTACTTATTTTGCTATTTACCCTTTGTTTAAAATTATAATTTAATTAATAAGTATAGGAGCACATTTATTAAAGTCTTCAATATTAACAAAAAAACTTAGTTTTAGTGAAAAAAATGAACAAAATTACTCTTGGAAATTTAAATATAATATTCAGTAATATTTTTTTGTTCTTAATTATTTCTTGATGCATTCTTGATTCCTTTCGAAATATTTGTCTATTAAATGATAGTTTACTTTATTTTATTTTCTAAAAAAAAGGTCTGTAATACTATAAAATTCATGTTGATTTTTTTGCAAATATTGAGTGCAGAAAGAATCCAAATTTTAAATGTAAATATTGTATTTAATGAATCTAATGGAACTATGTAACAAATTTCTGAGATAAGAGGTCATCAAAGATAAAAAAGAAATCAACCTTATAAACAAAATTGCATTGTATAATACAAAAACTTTCAAATTTCATATCATTTTGCTTGAAAACTAAAAAGTTTAATATGAAAATAAAAGAAATGCACTCTTTCTGTATTCATTACTCATTTTCAACGTTTACTTTGAAGAAGGAACAAGTGCCCTATTTATACTTAAAGCATACTTACCCATTTCAAGATGAATGAGAAAAAAATTTCTTTTCGAACAAAATTGGATTCGTGCCCTTTCTGCACTTAACGATTCAATTATATTTAACTTTTGCACGAAATAAGAAAATGTTGCACATGTCGCACTTCAAAGTTGAACTACGCTGTTTTGTTTAATTCTAATTTTGTGTGGATAATTCAATATAGTCGATATGAGAATATAGACATGTTCTTGGCAATTGAAAAATCGCGAAACGACGCCAAGAAAAAACGAGGACATGAAGCGACGACAGCAGGGTGGAGGAGATCGGGGAGACCAGATCGTCCGATCGAGCAACGATGGATTCCTAAGTTTCGAGGACGGCATGCGATTGCCAATAGTTGTTTCCCGATACAAATCGATCGGGGCCAATCGCGCGGCCAACATCGCGGCATTCGTTTCGTCCATTTCGCAATTCCTTTTTCGAACCAGCCATTTTTATCGTCTCAGCCACTTCTAGCTTTTTTTACTCTCTCGAAATTGCATGTAATAAAATATAGCGCATGCGGAGTACTGCGAAGAATTGAATTAAGCGGGATACTATAATTAACGATGCCGGTCAAAATCAATGAGTGAGAATGGTGGAATTAAAAATCTGCATAAAACTCTTTCGGCATATATTCCATAATGAGGTAAATGACACGTTGTGCAAGGTGATGAACGAAATTTCTGGCGTGGACCGTGATTTTCGGGATCATCCTCCGTGCAAAAAACGAGCGTAAACGAGCAGAGATTCGAGAATTCTCCTGGAGGCCTCCACCACTCCTTGGATCCTCGCTCTATTAATTAGCTCGCGGCAGCCTGCTCTCCCCGCTCTTCGTTAATTTACTCCATGAATGTATTGTATTTTATTTTTCGCAAAAGGGTCCTAAGCACGCCCCAGTCCCTTCGGGGGTCTGGATCCCGCTCTATTAATTAGCCGAAGCCCTTTTTTCCCGCGCGCTAAGTTCGCAAGATCGAATCCCGAACGGGGAAACCGGTGGATGGGAGAAAAAGGAGAAGGACGGACGTCCCTGGAATTTCAGGATCGACAAAAAGGATGGCAGATATTAATACTACTCTTGGTGGAGGTTGATTGGATCTCTGAATATTTCGCGTGATATTGGCACAAATCTCATTAGCGAAAAGTTTGGAACGTGTTACCTTTAACGTTCATATCACAGTTTTACCTGTAGCTTGTATTATGTACATTTTTCGAACAAGCGTTCGTAAATATATATTTTTCATTGTGTATAATAGTTATAATATTTAATATCATGTAGTAATTAATAACTATTTTAGGTCAATAATTTTGTTAAATCAGCATTTTTGCTAATTCTTATATATATTTTGACATTGATTCTAAAAGCAAGATTAAAATTTATCTCACGAATTTTTTATAACCAATACATCATTTCTTAAAAACTGACATATTTTGTTAACAACAGCTCATTGTTGAGGCTTTTCTCTTAATTAAAACAATTTATTTTTGTTTAAAATCTTTTATAGTGAGTAAAAAATCATGTTAAATTCAGTAGCTATTCTCTATGAATCATTTATTTGTATTTACGCAGAAGAAAAATAAGTAAAGGAATTTTTAAATGTATGTTAGTAAAAAATTCTGTCTCCTTAAATTTGACAAACAGATTTAAATCTTAAAAATCTTGTAAAAAGTATTGTAAGAAACAATTAGACCCAATTAGATCAATTTAACATAAGGAAAGTGAAATTTTGTCAATTAGAAAATATTAATTTACATAATTTTTAAATGCTTGTTTAAAAATTAATTGTTACTTTTGACAAATGCAAAGATTTGAAAGAATTCGAATCTTTGAAATTGTCAAAAGTAATAGTTCTATAAAAAATCCTGCTCATATTTGGCAAGCAGACTTGAAATCCATGCAAAAAATATTATAAGAAACATTCTATCACATCAATTTAATAAGAAAAGCGAAATTTTGTCGAGCATTAACTGTTTCAAACTCGGTTCTCTATAATTCTATAAAAATTATTTCACTAATG
>Ga0157364_1008110_pt1 | contig 10870 bp, 4 predicted proteins | sample AttsexASBM2_FD_111476 | JGI IMG/M metagenome (GOLD analysis project Ga0157364, IMG submission 111476) | Fungus gardens microbial communities from leaf cutter ant in Ribeirão Preto, State of São Paulo, Brazil - Atta sexdens ASBM2 | ecosystem: Host-associated > Fungi > Mycelium > Unclassified ... | reverse complement strand
TGATAACTCAGTAACAAAAAATTTTAAAAACATTTTAATATTTTTCAAACGATTTTGTGGAAAGCTTTAAGCTTTAGAAAATCGAAAATTTCCCTAAGTTTTGTTTTATATACACATGACAAGCCCTCAAAATGAGAAAAAATTTTTTGCATTTTGTTTAACTCGCAATTTTCTGTATGCAAAAATTACCAAACTCACAGAAACTCAAAGATATAGTGATTTTTTGAAAGTAAAGATTTAAAAAATTTTTTAATTTTTTAATTTAAATTTCATTTATTTTTAACGAAGTTCCGTCTGCTTGAATTTGGAAATTTGTATTGGCACAAACTTTTGTTCCAATATATGTATATGAAAAATTATATATATTGCGCAATATATATATATATATATATATATTGCGATTTAATATTTGCGCTTTCAACGAATCGAAGTAACTTGTTTGTATCTATGTTTCAGATCCGATATAGCAACAAAACGGAACACAACTTCGCATTTTATTTTAAGAAGTGCACAATCGGGGTCATGATTAACATTTTGTTGGCTTCGAGCTACTGTCTATCGTCCGTTGTTACGTAAGATTCATTTAATTAACTCAATTTTCAATGCATGCCACATCCGTTTCTACATTGTCAAGAGCAAACATCGCATATTCATACATGTATATAAAATATATAAACAAAAAATGCTCTGTTCAAGCAAAGTTAGCAAAGAATTCAAATTACAATCATTTTAATTTCTCATATTTTCTTGAAAACTTCATTCGCTGACAAATAGACAATTTTTACTCGAAGAAAAAAAACATGGTCACTCTGTACATAAACCCTTGTACATAGACATATGCGGGATCATTGTTACGGGCTTTAAGGTTACAGCCTCTCTCGAGACGTTTCATCGTTCGCAGCCCTTTGTCACTCGTGCCCTTAAAAGACATTCCGCAGAATGTCGTGAAGAGAGATAACCCTCGCGTACAAGAATTCTACTCTAACGAGTCGGGCGAGACTTTTGTATATTTCTTGCGAGGAGACTCGATTGAATCGTGGCTTTATTCGAGAGCCAGCTCGCTGTCGTTTAATGCACTAAATAGTGGAAAGACGGCTTTTTTATATTTTTAATTCATCGATACGAACTTGCAACGAATCAAGAATGCGCTCGTATCAATCACAATAGAAGCACCCTCCCTTCTCCCTATTTTATGCAATTCCCGTGGCGCCGTGACGATCTAAGGACTCCTTGAAAATTCCTCGTGAGGGTGCATTTCCGCAAAACTTTGCAATCGCCGTAGGGTGCAGGAAACCTTCTACCCTCGCTCTATCTTTGCCTTCTCACTCTGTTTGCCGAATAGGGATTCGGTCCCTTCCACTTCTCTCTATCTCTCTTTTTCCCGTTCCTTTTTTTAACGCTGCTGGGTCCTTCAGACCTATCACGTTTCTTCTCCTCACCAACGCCAAGCTCCATCAACGCCTGTCGTTTAGCCCGCGGCGGAGCGTTGACGAAAGCAAAAGTGATTAGATGAAGATAGAGTGAAGAACGAGAGGGCCTTCGTAAGGTTCGCGAGAGGAAATTGCTAGGATGTTTGGTGCCTTTTTTTCAAGAGACGCGCACTCAATTATTCAACAATCTTTTTTAATCATCATCAGATTTTGCAATTTCTGAAATCTTTCTTCTGTCTTCTATTTATAATTTTCCACTCAATCCGAAAAACAATTATCTCCCTCTCTCTTCGCCCCCTCTCTCTCTCTCTCTCTCTCTCTCTCAATACAATTAAATTTACGTTTATAATTATCTCATTTTTCTACAAAATTTGTTACTAAAATTAAATCAATGTTTCTTTCAAAAAAAAAAAAGAAACTTTTGTTAGAAACTTTGTTAAGAAAAATATCTAGTAAAATTTGATCGTGACGTAAGCAATAGTTTTGAGAGACTTTCCATTGTATTTGTCGCCGTCACATGGCGCGATATTATTTCTAGCCGTCGCTCACGATTTCCTGATTTTCATAAAGTGTCAGATGCTGTTTGGCCGTCCCTGCGTTGCATTATTATGGAGATGCGAAAGCGTGCGACGTTAACTACACATATAAGTAATTAAATATGACGAAGCGCTGCTGAGATTTTTCCCTGCTCCCTCGTGCAATTCATTATCATCATCGTCATCATTATCAATGTGTGGTTAGGAGAGACGAGAAAGAAGATGTAGGAATATACAAAATAAAATTATCCTACGAAATACGATAAAGACGTTTTAAATTTATTAGCAACTTAAAATACTATGTCTCGAAGCATCGTATATACCTAAGTTTTCTTTATCGAAGATCAAGACGCAAATTGGTGAACTTTTCGTACACAATAGATTTTGAAGTCATGGCGACAATGATATTGCGATAAGTCTTTCCGAGATAATTCACGGCGCTTTTCGCAGAAACGGAAGCCACGAAAAAATATAGCCGCGAAAAGTTGCATTTGTTAAAAATAGCCGCGGGACTATCGAATTCCTTAGTCCTACTTGCGGACCTGACGAGTATTGTCCGGTAGTAATGATAGGAAGGAAGTTCGCTTCAAAAGAACGCATCGCATTTCGTACTGTCTAAAAGTATCTTTTCAAGAATTCCTGGAATGTCTTCAGAATCAATTCAATCAGTTCAATAGATATACATACATTATTTCATTTTACTACACCTAATATTTGGTAGAATACAAATGTACAGATGCTGTAAAGCGGATTAGTTTTCTAAAATTTTAATCAAGCTTTTTCTTTTCGTGGAAAAATGTATATTTTTATGGCGCAAATTGAATTAGTGCTACGATTTTTGAATTTTTTCTTTAAGAATTTTGACTTTTAAACTTGAAAGAGAAATATGTATGCTAATATTTCGTGATTCAATTCAATTTCATTGTTAAAATCTGATGTTGATGAAAAATCATCAAGATTAATTTATATATGCCAAAAAGAAATATTTATATAACACATACAGCGCCGTACAATACTATAAATAAATCCTGTCTTATCAAAAAATTTAATTTTTCACGAGTATTCACAAATTAATAGCTGACGCCAAAGAGTGCGGACTTTTCGAAGCGTTTAGTTTGCGATGGGAACGCGTCTGCTCTCGCCGAGCACCGACAATATTCATGGTAATCCAATTCAAATTAATTCTCGGTGGGTGCCGTTCTTCTCGTCCGCGCGCCTCTCTCTTCTATCAAATAGCATCTCATAACCTACCCGGAGGAGGTTTGTAACCGGAAGTGACGTGAAATATCGCGCTGCGACGTAATCGGAGCTTCCTTCCTCTCCCTCCCTTTTTCTTTCTCTTTCTCTGTCTCTCTTTCTCGTACCTTGTTTGTCGTCGACTTAAACCGGCAGATCTCTTCGAGGTTTCACTAATTGTTATTGCGGGCCTCCGCGATGTTAATCACATGGACAAGCTGAGATAGTAATTCAGCATTATTGTGAAGCATAATTCGGATCCATGCACAGGCAATACTAGCTGCCGGCTTATTGACTTGCGTTTATTAGGTCCGTATTGTCGTTCACGCAAATAATCGCGATATAATTGGAAGAGTAATTTGATGAAAGAAATTCTACAATAGCATTTTTCTGCGTAGACGAGAAGCGCGAGTATGATGTCCTGTGCAATGCACAATGACTCTAAGGAAGATTTTGCTGAAGTATTTAAAAACTTAACTAGATACAAATCTGAAAACAATTTTGGATCAACAAGATTATGTAGGAAACTCAAACGTGATGAGCAATGCAAAAAATCTAGCAACCAACTTGAGCATATTTATTTTTACAGTTCAAGAAAATTATTTCCAGATCTGTATCTAGCTAAATTTTTAGATACTTCAGCAAAATTAATCTTTCCATGTCATGTAGGAGATATTTATGAACAGGCGTAGGACTTTTTATCTTTATGCGATTATTTATAGTATAATAATAATAATAAAACAAAAGTTGCGAAAATACAACTATTTTAATACATTATTGTATCTGGTTGGATTTATGAAATTGTCTTCTCGCCTCTTTTTATTTTAGTTTTTTTTTTTTTTTAGTAGACAATATGATAGGAATTTCACATAGCCTTATTTCACTTAGTACATGTTTTTATCCAGAGCGATCGTTAATCTGTTTAAGCTCTTTGAGCTCAAAGAAAGGCACGCGACTTATCACCCACGCACGGCAATGCAATAACAACAACCAACGCTGCGTACGTAATGAACGAAACATAAGGCGGCGCTGGTAAACGCCGCTTTCCTCATTAGAATGCCGAACATTCTGGCGAATGCGGGACTACTTCCGCAGCTTCCTAACTCGGCTCTTCCGCGTGCGTTCCCCTGTGCGAATGAACAAACCAGCGCGAATAAGCGCGCGCGTGTTTACGATCGAAATTCCGCGCGCGTCCCCGTTTGTAGCCGCGGCTGGAGCGGTTAACCGAATGAGTGATTAGCAGTGCGGCGGTTAAATCGCTAACCGAGTAGTTAACCAGTCGAGTCGGTTAGCCGAGCAGTTAGCCGGACGCGCCAGAGTGGTTCATTGGCTCTGCATTGTGGAGCTCGTGTACATATTACACCGACATAGCCGAGCGATAAGAACAATGAAACGTAAAATTACGTGATTTTTAATCTTTCGAATTAAATTAAAAGGTAAAACCGTTAAAATTAATTGTCACAGATTATAAATTATGCGATCCTTGCGAAAACGTAGAGTCGATTGAATGGCGATGTTAAAGAAAAATTTATGCAGCGTCGATGTTAGACAACGATGACATAAAATGACAAATGACGTCTTACCGCGTAAACAAATTCCGTTAGACAACCGCTGAACCACGGTTCTTATTCAAGACGATGATTGAGAACCGTAAGCACGTTGTTGGCCGCGTACAAAGGCACTGTGTGTTTGTAGAATAGGATCGTGCTAATAGACGTTTTCTATGAGATCGAAATGACGATGGACAAGAATGCCATTCGTGAGCGTGAAGGTGACGCGAGCGTAATGCGCTAATAGCACTACAAAAGGTGATCTTTATGAGTAAGGAAGACACGCTCGCTGCACTGATACATCGTGGGAGGTGATGCGCTGTAGTAATTTTAACGAGCCCAAAGAAAGGAATTTCGGCGGATATTAATATCATTAAGTGGAAAAGGAAATTACGTCATTTCTCCATTCAGGGAAACCCTCGTTTTAATACTTACTCTAATAGTAACAATTCTATTTCTTTTGAAATCCATCATATCAATAGTTAGATCAATAGTTAGATCAATAGTAGATCTCTATCGCGTAAATATATAAATATCTCATCCAAATGGAGCATAAATTTATATATAAAAGACGCTAGACAGAAATATGTTTGAATAACTGATGTTTGCAAACACACGTGAAATAGAAAAGGACGCAGAGGCGTTGCAACCGGTTAATTTGTCATTTCCTTTGCCTGACATTCCTACTCATCTAGATCGTTTCGCACATAGTCAAACTTTCACATCATGAGGCGTAAAATTTTTTTGAACTCAATAGGACACGGATACTTTTTTTTATATGTAATAGATAAAGTAGGTATATGAATCATTACACATTGATCATAATATACGTTTGATTATTATATTATAATTTATCATTAAATTTAGTATTTATAGTATTAATTTATGAGTTTCTTGAGAGACATAAGCGGTTTTCTTGTCAAAAAGAAGAAAAAAAGGAAAAAAAACGATATCCAGATGTATTACACATTAAATGTATTACACGTTCCCTATTTTTTAAATTCGAGTCCATTGCATCTTCAGTCAGTCAATTAATTGTACGATCACGTAGTTGCGGCACGAAAGCTAGACGAGCACATGTGACTGCGAACGCATACAAATATCCATCTATACAAGGTAAACTAATAATTTAATAGAACCTAAAATTAAAATAATTCGCCATTTTGATTTTAAAAATACGTTTAACATAAATTTATTTGTTCGTTATTGATTTACTTGTACATCGATAATAGACTATTTAGCTTTTTTCATAATCAAATATTTTATACTAATTTCAACAATATTATATACATTACATTATATGTTCTACATTTCTCAATTACTATAAAAAATTTTTCCGTATTTAAAAATAATTTATACGAAATGGAAAAAAATCACAAAATTTTTGTTACTTGGGGGCTCCATCATTTGATCCGAACGGCCCTGAACCGGAAGCTAACTAGCAACGAGCATACCCTACATTAGGTACGGGGACTACAGTCGGCTAGCCAGCGGGGCTAATCCGGCGAAGAGGCATTTTCATCCCATGGTTTCGGAACTTGCCAGCACATTCCGACGCCGCTCATAACCCACGAAAAGAGAGAGAGAGAGAGAGAGAGAGAGAGAGAGAGAGAGAGAGAAAGAGAGAGAGAGCACCTTCCCTTTAGTCGAGAACTTTGTTGCGAACTGGAACCGCTTGCTTGCCGAAACTAGGGGGGAGAGGGAGGGGAGGGAGAGAATTAATCGCTATTTCAACGATGCACTGGCCGTTGCATCGCGGCATTACTCGAATGCTCTTATTTCCGCGCGATGGCTCGTATTTCGCTGGGGAGCACATCGTTGTTCGCGCTGCAAGCGCTGCGGCCGCAATGCCCAAAATCCTGGAATCATCCTAATAATTTTAGGTATGAATTAATAGATGTATCACATGGATACTAGAAATATGGATACTAGAATCTCGCATATATCACTTTCGTTTTAAGGATGAACCGTAACTAGAGTGAATTTGCATCATCTGTAGCCTACAATTGTACAGAGCTTTGAGAATTTTAATTCGCGGATAGGACAATGGAAAAGAATTCTCGACGTATCGAGAAAGTATTGAATGATAATGTGTGCTTCCTTTGAAAACATCTACTTTCCGTTAAGTAAACTTTTTATTTGATTTCATGCTAATTTCTATTGTAGTGTTAAAATGAATTTTATATAACTAATACATGGGATTACCTAAAAACAAATTTGTGATAGACGATTTTAGACTTGGATTCATGTATAAATAATGGGATTTGCCAAGTCAGCTTCTTCCAGACTCAACTTTGTTTCGAACCGAGGAAAAACCAGGTCTGAAATCAAGCCACCAAATGGTATTTTAATAATCGCGCTGTTCTATTACAGCCAGAGCGTTATCTGAATGCTGTTATTCGATATCATTGCTATTTAATTTGTTCACATATTATTTATCAATTCTCTGATAAAAACAATGTTAATCGTCACAAATTTTTATAAAAATGCGCAAGTATTTTTACTAACAAGTAAGAAAAAACAAATTTTATCAAAGGAAATCACACGATATTTTGGCGCAGATTTTCAATTAGACGTATATCGATCGCATCGTAAATACAGACTGATATCTGTCCCTTCAGTGTCCCAATAAATGAATAATAAAGGCACGCATGGTCTTGTGTGGGAATTATAATCGTGTCTGCCACTGCATCGCGATTAGCTTATTGAATATTCCGTTTGCAGTCGAGTCCACTGAGATGAAACGCAGCGCTTGCATTTATATAGAGTACATAAAAAAATCGCGCGCTCCCTCTTGCCCTATCGAAAATGCGTGGAACCCCCTTTAACGTCAAATTCCCCGTTTTATTATTTCTAACATCTGAAATACGTTATCCGCACGTAATATAGAATGTAGATACGCGAAAAGATTTTGCTAAAATATCTAAAAATTTAGCTAGATCTGAAAATAACTTTCTTGGACTATCAAAATTATTATGTAAGAAATTCATGAGCAATACTGCAAAGAGTTTTTATTTTTTTTTATTTTAGGACCCAGTTTGAACTATATAGTTATCTTGATGAGTTCAACGAAATTTTTATTTTCAGATCTATATCTAAGTTTTTAGATATTTCAGTAAAATCATTTCTTTCGTGTAATATAAATTAATGGATTCCTTGAAGTATGAAAAATATTCCATGACACACGGAATCGCTATCAAGTTTTGATATAGTGAATTTTTTTTAATGTGAATTTTTTGTCAAACTTATTTGAAATAACGGAAACGAGAAAGAAAATGTACAGTGATAGAATATGGAGTTGCGCATAGAACCAGACGCGAGCCTAGTCGAAAATTGCTTACTTGAAAACAACGTCCTGGTTTATCTCTCTCGTGCTACGTATCATCCCTTATCCATCTCTCGCTCTCGCCTAAAGCTCAGTACATGCGTATTCGTGTGCGCGGTGTGTGCACGAGACTCTAAAAAAGGTAGTCAGGCCTTTCGATGGCAGCTGTTCCACATTTGAAGGATGGATATTCTTCAGGCTTTGTCGCGACGACAAAAGGCCTCCTCTCACAAAAGAACGTGGTCCGAGCTTTGCACCCTAGGTCTCTCTTACTCTTTTACCTTGCTCCTTCTCTCTCTCTCTCTCTCTCTCTCTCTCTCTCTCTCTCGTTCTGCCTTTGCATCCAAGAGACGAAAGGAGAGAGAGAGAGAGAAATGAATAAACATCGTAGGTCTAAGTTCTATATGAACCGCAAGGGCGCAACCCTTTGCTCTCTCAGCTGTTTTGGAATATTTTTCTTTTTTTCTAGTATCTTTATGTAATCTCTACATTCACATAATCACTTACAATCTTGAAATTTTCCATTTGAAATGAAGCTTCATTTCTATTCAAACAAAATTAATAAATATATCGTAATCTTATAATGCAAAAAAAATTTATTGGATTTTTTTATTTCTTAAAATTGTTTTACATTCGACTGATCTTCGTGAGAAAATTTATAACATCATTCTATGTTAATTCTAAGTATGTTAATTCTAAGTGGCCTAGAAAAAACTAGGAGAGTTTAAGATTCGGAATTTAGGGCAGGGATTTTAGAAGTTTTAAAGTTCTACACACTGAATTTGTTCCTCGAAAATAATACGAAATAAAAATTTTCCGGTCAGTTATGGTTACTTTTCGTATTCGAAACGTAACCATATATGTTATTCATTTTGACAGACAAATAACAATGTGAACGAGAGAGCATTCTACCATCAACAGCCATGGAATCATATACAAACAACGAAAAAAAAGTTGCTATGACTGATTGCGCGTACACTAAAAATTCACTACGAACGATTAAAAGAAACAGAAATATTTAAAAAAAAAATTTTTGTTTAAAAATTATTTTTAAAAATTTTCTCTCTCTCTCTCTCTCTCTCCCTTGTTCTAGCTAGTTTTGTCTAAAAAAATCACTATATTGTATAATTATTATATAAAATGTAATTATTATATAAAATAATAGTATTAATTTCGCAAATCGTATACATAAACATATATATAGATATATAAATATTTTCCTGTTATAAATTTCTGATTTTATTTCCTGAAGTGGCACATATCTCGAGAAATTAAAATAAAGACGCAGAGCAGATGCATCGTGACATTTATTGCGCGAATTCGACAGAAAAACAATTTTTCACCGCGAACTAGAGACCAGACCAGTCTGTTTTGGGACAAGTTCGTCAGAGAGAATGATGGGGCGACGAATCAGCTCCTCTTCGCTGACTAATGGGTTTGCTACAAGCTTTGCTTGCTCGACCCCATTTGACCCCCCGCGCTTGGCCCGCGAAGTTACGAGACGCGTACAAACATTTACGAATCGACGTGAAGCACCAGGAGTCTCGTACAGTGAAACGAGACAGGAGACGTCCCACGCACTCGACTGACTCACGCTAATAATTAAGTTCATCGACTGGAATTTCGAGAAAGAGATTCCTACAACAAAGGTCATCTTCAGCACGCGTCACGATCAAAGCGATGTTTTATGAGATGAACTCTGCCGGTTGCAAAACAGAAACGCACGATAGGATCTCGAAGACAATCTCATGCTAATCTCTGCAGGATTGTCAGTTCCCAAAATAGAAGATTCAAATTAACAATAGGATTGAATGCGGGATAATTATATTTATTATTAATATTTCATTATTAATAATTAATAATAATAATATTATTAATAATTCATTGTTTATTCTTAATTATATTGCAAGTACTATAAAAACGAGTGAATAATTTTTCATTACGATTATAAATTTTTTTTATAAATGCGAACAAACACTCGGAAATGTCTATTTTTATCGGATCAAGAGAGATAGTTTTAGAGATAGTTTAAAATACAATATGCTTGAAAGTAAGAAAATTATAGCATTTTTTCATAAATTAAGAATTCGGGACTTTCGCGTGTGAGAAATCGAAATTTTTTCATCATGCAAGTGTGAGATCTGATGCGTGCAAGAAATAATAAATGACTGAAAATCGATTCGTTCGCAGCTGGAGTTTCATAAATAAGTTTCGAGCGTCCGAACAAAGCAGGAGGCTGGACCCAAATTTATTTTATCCCCATGAACATACATCAAACAAATAATTGCGGGTTACACGCAATGCAATGATATCATATCTAAGAAAAAATCTCGTATATAAAATTATTTATATTATTTATTTCAATAATAGCTGAAAAAATTAAACGAAAAAATTGATTTTGCCGCATAAAATATCTGAAAATTTAGCTAAATACAAAAAAAATTGAAAATAATTTTATTAAACTATCCAAAATAATTATGTAGAACACTCAAGTTGCTGATTGTTAGAATATCAACATTTTTTATTATTCACCATGCTGAAATTTTCTTAATTAACATAATTACTTTGATGGTCCAACAAAATTATTCATATCTGTATTTAACTGATTTAAGTCGTTCTTTCCATGTATAAATCTAAAATTTTTCAATGCGCAGTAATTTCGATTACCGTCTGTTAGAATTCAATACAATTTTTTTCAATCCGTTTACATAAATTTTTCTTATAAATTACGTACAAAATACGATTAAAAGTTAAGAGTTTTGTCTATATAACTGTCTATATACATATATATAT
>Ga0157364_1008109_pt1 | contig 10870 bp, 6 predicted proteins | sample AttsexASBM2_FD_111476 | JGI IMG/M metagenome (GOLD analysis project Ga0157364, IMG submission 111476) | Fungus gardens microbial communities from leaf cutter ant in Ribeirão Preto, State of São Paulo, Brazil - Atta sexdens ASBM2 | ecosystem: Host-associated > Fungi > Mycelium > Unclassified ... | reverse complement strand
TGTGTGTGTGTGTGTGTGTGTGTGTTTGTTTTTGTGTGTGTGTGTGCGTGTGTGTGTGTGTTTGTGTGTGTGTGTGTGTGTGTACACAAATGTGAAAAGTAAATTTAAAGCTAATACGCGGAAAAGTAAAGCAAAGTATGTCGGTTTATTGCCACTGCCATGGCCATTACGTATTGCACCAGAATATGCTTTTAAGCCAAGTATGCCGGAGCGTGACGGAATGCGCTAAAGTCCGCCAAATTACGACACAGTGCGCCAAAGTAACTGTGACACCCTCGATAGTAGCCGAAGTAAATGAGATTAAGGCTGCCGAAGTACGTTAGAGCGCTTTATTAGAGTAGGTCAAACTATTCCAAATTAGCTTCTATTCAACTTGCTTTAGCTTATTTTGGTGTACTCAAACGATCGTCTAGTTATTGAACGAAAAAACCGGTTATCCGATTATTGAAACAAACATTGAATCTTATCAATATATTCCACAATATCACATTAGTATTTATCTGAAATTAATTTTTAGCAAAGCACTTATTTGAACTTATTCTTAGCAAAGCTTAGATTATATTTATATTTAAAAGGAAAAATATCTTAACATCATAGATTAACAACTAAAGCTTTGTGAAGCTGCAAATCATTAGAAAAACATGAAGACCGTTGATTAGCAGCAAAGCTTATACAAATATTTAGCCGACGACGGTCTTCGTCTATAAAAGGTGGTACACCATAACATACTACTACGTGGCTTCAAAGCCATTTGTAAAATGTCCCTCGCCGATTCCGCAATTTTAAGAGACGTATCGGTCTCGTTTACCGTGCGCGCTGTATTTTACGACTGCTCCCACTTCCGCGCAAAGTGCTCCTCGCCGCAGCCGATATATTTCATGCAGATGTTGCCCGAAAGTAATCGAGGTAACTCGATACGGACTCCACCCTTAAACGAAGAAACTTTTCGAGACCTTCGGTGGCGTAGTAACGATCTTTCTTAGAAATCGTTTCGTATCCCTCCATCGTAACATGGGCAAAATGTCGATCGTTTGCACCGGTCCGTTCGACCGTTAGGGTTTGTCGAGGAATACCAATGATCCAAAAAAAATTACAAGGAAGAGCGAAACAAGATCCCAGCTTGTATATCCGAATTTTATGTATTTTTGGATGATATCGAGCATCGACGAGTGAAAGATTGGTCGTTTCAAAAAAATTTTATAATATAATACCAAATCTACAATAACGATTGCCACGCAATTTTTAAGAAGGCTAAAAATTCTAATACATTTTTAAATCATCGGCTCTTGAAATTTTCGGAAAATTATTTTTTTACTTAAAAGTAGTATAGAGAGAGAGAGAGAGAGAGAGAGAGAGAGAGAGAGAGAGAGATCATAACAGGTCATAACAACTGATATTAGTTTTAAATAGCAGTCGATTGCAAATATTACGTCAATCAGAAAATTAATTCTCCTATAACGTTATTTGCATGCTATAACTGTGCTGATCGAAAAGTCATCACGGTAATCGATATATAAAATTGGAATTTTAACGCCATTTATTCATTCTAAAAACAGAATTCTCTTCCATCTCATTTTCAACGTGTCTCATAATAAAAATCGGGAAAATTGTTGACGTGAATGAATTGATATAGCGATCACCACTACTATCTTGAAATGTTTTTCTACATCTCTGATCACTAAAGTTTTATATAAAACGTATTTTTGATTTATATGTCACTTTAACGATAGATTATTTTATGAACATCAATTACGGAAATAAGACATCAATTAATCATCAGAAATGATACTGTAGTCAATTAGTACGTAAAATAAAAATAAAAGGAGGATGAATAAAATTACTAGATTTTGGCCTAAACGATGAAATCTTTTTTATACACATTTTCTTGTATTTTTTTAAATTGCAAATGTTTATTTAAAAAAAATTAATTTAATAAAAACATGTTGAAAATTGCATTAAAAATAGCAGAATCTCAAAATTTAATTTTTAATTGCAACTTTCAATATTTTCCCATTAGCTCAAGTTAAAATTAATGCAAATGATTCAGCACATTAAAAAAATACAAAAAAAGGTCAAAATCCGATAATTTTACCTATACTCTTTTATTGCAACATATATCAATTAAGTTAATGACAGCATAATACTAAAAAAAATTTATAATCATTTTCACAGTTTAATATCTCAGAAGCTCGTTTCTTTTCCGTCACTTAATCCAACGATTCGAATCTAGAGTTCGGTTCGCGTGCGCCTAAATACCGACCTTTGCGTGCGTTCGTACTTTTTTTTTGTGTCGTGTACAACGAATCACGTGCACGCGTGCACTCGTTCGTGTTTACCGCAATGAAATCGATATGAGTTCTTTCGACGAGTTATTTCGAGACGGCACCTCTTATGAAAGCGTTCTTCTCCAAAAAAATGGTTTCTACTCATTATAAAATGATTTCTGCTTGTGAGATCGGCTGTGCATTTACATATACCATTATAATCATCTACAATTTACACAAATGCGTTCATGCGAATTCTTATTAGATGGTAAGCCAATTACAGAAAATTTTCTCATTAACCTTAAATTTAATAATTTAATAATCTATATATAAACACATTCTAAATATACATATTTTATACATTTTAATTGAATTTTTTTTATTTCATCAACTCTTAAATTAAATTATTGTAAGAAGCCTATTCTCGCAAATAAAATATTTTTTTATTTCAATCTTAAATATATCTAAATAGTTAAATATATCTAAAATTTACAACATGATTTATCTTTTAGTGTTACGTTTTATGACATATATGGTATTGCACACATATATAAATATAAATATATTATAATAAATTTTCTTCATCAATGCTAGACGTAAGGAATATAGTGATAACAAGAATATATAATCTATCTTTATTAATAAAAAAGTTATGTTTAAAGTAAAAGAAACAGTACAATATAATATGTGCCATATCTACAGTGACACCAAAAAGTTAATAAATTGATAACGTTTTTTAATAAATTGATATATCTTACATTTATATACTAATTTATATACATTTATATACTAATTTAATACATCATTGATATATAACTTGTAAGATATGTACATCTTGCAGAAACATTATCGCAATGATCAAATAAATATTAAATCATCTTCTCTCTCTCTCTCTCTCTCTCTCTCTCTCGTAAATAAATCTCTTTCCTTTAATCTTAAATTATTGAAAAATTAAAATCGCGTTTTATAATGAAAGACGATAATAAAGTGTATAACTTTCTGTCTCGCATTGCAACATTATTCATCGATTTATTATTTGATAACACTGTAGAAAAATTCGTATGATTTAATTACCCTGTTGGCTTAATTATTCTATGTCCTTTAAAAGTAACCGTAACATCGCGTATGTAGCGTGATTTATTAACGCTGTTCTTACATCCAGGTCACTAAAGTTACAAGGCGATAGGAATCGTTGGTCGACGAATATACATTCATAATGCGGCATAAATCAACGACACGACGAAGGAAATAATAATGACTCGGGATACAAAGTCCTCTTATAGATACTGGATAATCTACACCCTTGTTTTCTTTTATACAGAGTATTATGCCGCGTCAATGAATCATCTTGTCCGCCGTGTGAAATTAACGCAAGTCTCAATCTCAGATCGTCTGAATGGATCTCGAAAGTTAGTAAACCTTCGATCGTTATTTCGCTCATAAACATACACTTTCAAGAAACGCTCCGAGCATGAATAACGCGTGCGGAATTTACACCGGGTGGATCCCTCGAGCGCATGCTTAAAACTGAAACTATTTCCAAGCAAAGTAAATGCAAATGTAAATTTTCTAGAAAATCAATATTTATTAAGCTTACGCGTGCTTATAAACATCAGTTTTAAAAAATAACTATGCGAAGTATCCACATAACTCTGAATGATGAATATGCGAAATTGTAATGCGAGCTGTTTCGGGTTGTATCTCTCTTATGCATCAAAATAAAGTGAGATAAATATATAAAAAATAATTAATTATCATTACGATACAATGAAATATATATATAAAATACAAAAAGAACGAACATAATTTAGTGGCACTGAATTATTATAAAATTATTATAAAATCTTACTCAGGAGAAAAGTTATAGGACTTAAAAAATAGACTCGCGTCTTCTAAAAATTAATAGATAAAAGTGCTCTTGTTCTCGAATGTATTCCACAATTATGAAACAAGGTCTTCAATCGAGATAACTTCCTAATACGTCTTGAAGAAGAAGAATATATCTTGTTGCGCACATGACTAATTTGATCAATAATTGCTCTTCTCCTTCACGAGCACAATGAGCAACTGCAACGAGAATAGAAAAAAGACTCCACACATCCATTGCAACGTATAAAGCAGCGTTCGATTAAATTATCGCCTCGAAATGACTCAATGACGCGATTACACGAACGTGTATAATTAGCCCTATCGACGAAGGAAGCGCATTCCTGCAAGATGACACGTATTCCTCGCAAACGGAAAAAACATAAACATCGCAGTTTTGTTCTGCGTGCTGCGCCATACGCAAACATCTGTCGGTACGGCGCGGCGTACAATGAGAAGAGCCTTCGGAAAGCGCGAGCGTGATGTGAAAGACTGCTTTTATGCGAAGTTTTACGTAACCCAAGCGTATACGCGCCGTTCGATGCGCCAGTTAGGTGTTTACATCGGACGACGCGTAACGATGAAGCATATGGCGTACGTACGCCTACGCGCGTGCATCTCTCTAATCGAGGCATACAAATAGGGATGAACAACGATGACGTCGATTAACACGGCGCGGCGCGCCGTTTCTCATGCTGCAATTCCATTAATCTCATCGTGGAATTTTCCCAGCTGCATCCGTTAAGAATCGCACTTGCGTTTTTTAATGCAATTCTTGCAAGAGTTACTGCAATTATTTCACTAATCATCCATTATGATATACTCCAGCTTAATAAATTATGAACTGTTATCATAAAGGCTTTGTGACTAATTGATGAAGTTTTAAAATAGAACTTCTAGCTAGAACAAAAAGTATTCGTACAAGGAAATTTTTTATAAAAAAAAAATTTATAGAAAATAAACATTAATTAACAATTTTATACAATAAATACATTCTGTTCTAACATAAACAAATGAGCATGTATTCCTGATTTTAGAAGTTAAATTTCTCGATTGTACGAATACTTTTTAAGCAAACAATACAATTTTTAATTTTCGCTTGTTTTTTAGATGCTATACTTTCTATAACACACATCTTTTTGATATATATAATTTTAAAAAACATACAATCTATTTTATTCTTTACTCGAATAAATTGTTAATTATCCAACAAGAAATGATAGCCAACTAAACATTGAATCGACAAATTGATGTTGAAATCATCGTATCGATGATACATCAATTGAATGACTCATTTTTCGCTGGATAATATTTACTTTTTAAAAATAAAATTTTTTTATAAAATATTTTCTCTGTACGAACTTTTATACTTTTTGCGCTCATTGTATGTCTCTTTTACTATTGATTAATTCGTGTTATATGAGAAAATTTGAATTAGCCAATGGCTAAATTTAGGAGTAATTCGCTTTTCGTGGACATCACGTCTCTCAAAAAACTAACAATAGTCTTTCAATAATCACTGAAAATACCTACGTCCGATACTTTCCAGAATTTTTATTCGGCGGGAATTATATTTTTTATTTTAGATATTTTGTTCTCTCGAAAAATTCGTGCAGAATATTTTCAAACTCATCGAGACTCCTCACGGTCGAGTGCTCTGAGATGCATTCGAGATGCAACGAGAGCGAGATCGATTTCGTAGCGCATAATAGCGAACGACGATAGAACAATGCAATACGGAGCGATCTTGTGGCTTGACTCACGATTCTTACGCGCCGCACAAAACCACCTTTCCCATTACACTTACGTAACCGCGCACTTACGACGCCGCCAATGCCAGCCAGGTATTTACACGGTACGCCGCGTACGGACTCTACGCATTCCGCTGGCGCGGCGTTCACACACCCACGCATGTATGTGCAACGTGCCGTATCCTCGCACCCTCCTTGTCCTCCCTTGCCTATATTTTCCGCACATGCACTCGACTCGTCCGTGGGACACGAAAGAGAGCGTCTCGCTTCGCTCCGCTCACGCGCTATACGGGATGTTACAATAAGGATGACGTCACTTCCGGAATATCCGGCACAGACCGAGAGGAGGAAGCTAGGTCGGTAGGTTGGTAGGTAGCCAGATGAATCAACCGAGCGAGTTAACACGACGTTCACATATAGACTGTTCCAAAACTGAGTGTCAACTCAATCATTCTCGTTCATATTTAGCGTTCAGATTTTCCTTTATTTTCAACTTTGAGAACACATCTCCACAATAAAATCTTTAATTTTTTTAAATAAGTTTAGTTAAAATTAATTAGAAAAGACAAGATTCTTTAAATCTTATTCGAATTTTAAATGTCTTTTCAGTATGACATATTCGGTTTTTTTCTTCAATGCTTTTCCAATGCTTTTTTCGTTTTCGTTTATAACTTTTTATTAATAAAAATTCATTTGGTATCCTTAATATCTAACGTTACGATTAATAAAAGAAATCATTACAATATGTTGATTTTTATGAAAATTATAAATAATTGAATTAAGTTGGGTATACCATACATCAGTGCCCTTAGTGAGACGTCTAAGAGTTAAATAATTAATTAATTAATTTCCAAAGTTAAATAACTTCTTTTCTTTAGTCAACGTCTCTTAATGAAATAATTACTATTAATTTTAATTTGTCATGTAGAAAAAAATATCTGACGAATTTAGTACAATTGTAGCGTACGCTAAAGAAAAGGATTATGGTAATCGTTTCAGTGCCCAATGTCGTTGTCGTTAACGGTATGATACATTTTATTACGTAACAATCATGCTGAATGTTTATGATTCCACAAGGTTCTACTCGACGTTGAGTAAGACGTAACGTGTCCGTGAGCAGCTATAGCGAAAGTACTACGTACTATGTATATGCAAACGTACTATGTATATGCAAGGTTACAGGAAGTATATCGTGAGAAGAAAAGCCTCGTGATTATTAATATAGCAATCGAACAATTTTATTTTCGATATCTCCGTGAAATAGATGACCTGACAATTTTTAATATGGGAATATTATTGCTTTCGCATAATATAAAAAATGTGATTACCTATTAAAAAAAATACTCTCTCCGTTGCTAAACAACAGAATTAAACAATAATTGTAAATTTGTCCATAATAATTAATTGTAAATCATTTATTGAGTTTCATGTTTTTTGAGTGATCTTAAAATTTACATTATCGAAGAAAAATTATTTAATTCTTCATACAGAGAGAACGCATCTAATTCGACTGTATCCGATAGAATACTCTGAAGTCATAAACTCACTGTCCCTCGCTTACCGGAAATTTTGAAACGACGTTACTATCTGCGTTTCCGTGAACGTAATGCAAATACGAATCTTGTCGACACTGTGCCCATTTCCGTGGATTAGGAAGAGACCAGCGTACGTGGCAAGGGGTTCGAGAATCGAAAGAGAATATCCGTCCGCTTAACCAAACGGCACTTCGTGTGGTGGAGGAATGGATCGAAACTCCTGCTGCTAGGATTAAAACGAGCATCGATCGAAACGGTAGGAATTATCCGTTTCTAAGAGGAATTACGGAATCAAATGGAAACGGCAGGAACAAGCCGGGGAGTGATATCCATATAATTTTATCGTAATCAGATGTCTGAGTATTTGAAAATTCCAGATTATCTATCATTTATCCATTCTAAATTTGAATCCTTCGTCGAAATCAAATAACACTATTGCTGAATTTTACAAGGGATAAACAGCATAGAAAGATTTAACATGTTATAGTCAGCAATTTATTGCAGTTTCTCATCTATTTTCCATTAATGTAGATTAACTTTAATATCGATTCAACTTTTCATCTTTTTCTAATTGTTAGAATTAGAAAATAATACAGAGTAAATTAAACAGAAAATAAAGTTAATCTATATTGATAAAAATAGGCATTAGATAGATTAATAATTAAATACATCATATATGTTTTCCAACATTTATCAAATTTGACAAAATTCTTCACGATAAAAAATATGATGTATTTACAACCGCAAAGTTACATCGGTAATCCTCGTAGCGCAGGTAATCCAAACTCCAGCAAGAAAGTTTTAACGATTTCACTGCCGGGCAAAAATTTCCGGCGAAATATGAGAAATCGTCGAAACTTTTCCGCCAATCCAAATTGCTTGACGTATTATGAATGATCGACAACATTTTCGGAATTCTGCGAGAAATTTTGAAAAGTAAAGTCTGCGGATGTATTTATCATTTGGATCAGTACACTGAAAAAAAAGATTGGTTGCTGCAAATGATATAGATAGCAAAATATGGCGTAGTATTTTATATGGCTGCGGCAACCAATTTTTGGTTGTAGCTGCAAATTTTTAGTTGCGTTAGCCTATCGAAATCAGATACTGACATTGCGGATAGGTTAACGCAATCAAAAATTTATTGTTACAATCAAAAACTGGTTGCTGCAGCCATATAAAAATGCTATGCCATATTTTACTATCTAAATTGTTGCAGCAATCTTTTCTTTCAGTGTAGCTATCCAAATACATGCAAAACAACTTTTTCTATTGCTGAAAACGAAGAGTTTTCTGAAATATTCACGAATAGCTTAAAATTTGCAAGATAATGAATTTTCGAGTACAGAAGTTGCTATGATTATTCGAGAGTTATTTTACCATTCGATGATCAAATCCCCTATCTTGATGAACTAAAATACAGAATTCTACCGACTACGTTTCGCCATGTAGATATTTCCAGCGATCCGAGACCTAAAAGATTTTTTCAAGTTTTTATAAAAATACAATAATCCCGCGCCGATAAATCGATTTGTTGTTCAAGGTGGAATGTCAGGAGATTTTTACAATTGCTTCAATTCATAGAATAATACTTCGATGAGCTTTCGATATTACCTAGAAGAACCCTATCCATTCTTATCTCATTTATTTATTCCTCTTGATGTTGGAAAAGTAAAGATAATGATAATAAAAGCGCCAAGATCACATGCGCAATATACTTTCTGACATGACAGCAATAAATTCAAATAACGCGCATATTTCATTTCATGTCGTCCATCAAGTGCCATCATGAAGATATGATCGCAATTGCCATTCTTTCTACTGATAGTATCGTTCGCAGAAAAAGTTATACTGAATTTCAACCCTTTGCACTCCACTCTTTTTCCCTTGCACGCAAGCTGTGAAGTTCGGTCCTTTTCTACGTTCTTTCATTACGGAGCGTAAAGCAAAACATTAAAAATCATGACAATGCAAAATTTCTTCTTAACAAAGAAATAATGATTTACGAGTGACTATTAAAAAAATCTCGCTCTACATTATTGTATCATGAAGCCAGGTTGCAATGATTGAAGCTTTTAGCCTCTTGCACTGATGATCCAAGTCCTAAGTTAAATGAATCTCAAGTTGAGTTAGTTCATTACCCCTCTCGAACCTGTAATCGTACCGTAATGTAGACAAAGAAAAAAAAATTAATTTCTGGTTTAGCGTTATCTCCCATCGGCCTCTAATAAAAATCATGCGTCGGTAGAACCGGTTGCCAGGAGACATCGTGCACTCGCGTGATGGTAAAAGAGTGAAGCAATGAATTTATTTAGAAAGAAGGGAATATATTCAAATTCAGGTTTGACCTAAAGCCTGTTAATAACACGTGCGAGATATCGTGCGATACTTGCACGTACATACCGTAAGAAACGACCATCTCCGCGTAATACGGGCTTCCTTCTCCTTGATTGTGAATAGAAATGCTGCCCGCGGGTCCCCGAGTTAATCGTCTTAACAGCAACGGCGGTTAGTAAATAGCCAAGGATATTGACCGCCCTGAACGTACACGAAGCGGTCGGATAAGCACGTCGTAAAGCAGTTAACGAGGATCGCCGTAGGCCGTCTGTCGATCCCCGTCGCTAATTATCGATGCGTCCCATGTCACAATTATGGCGCGCAGAGACGCACGAGATGATTCGACAAGTTCTCATTGACGTTAACTCTTCTGGTTAATAACATGCGTTTTGCAACTCCTACACGGAAACAGTTTTACTAAATTATCTAAAAATTTAGCAAAGGTACAGATTTGAAAATAAATTTTCTTGAATCATCAAAATAATTATATAAAATGTTTAAACTGATTGCTAGAATATCAAAATTTTTTGTAGCATTGCTCATCTATGAGTTTTCTGTACAAATTTTGATAATTTAATTAATAACAATTATTTTCAGATTTATATCTGGATTTATATATTTAATTTTTAGATGTTCAGTTCAAAATCGTTCTTTCCATGTACGATGATTACATGGAAACAACAATTTTATAGAATTTAAAAATTTTGTTAGATACAAATTTGAAAATAATTTTGGACTATCAAAATAATTACGTGGAAATCTCAGCACGATGAGCAATGGTGTAAAAAAGTTTTGACATTCTAACAGTTTGAGCGTCCTACATAATTTTGATGATCCATTATTTTGATGATCCAACAAAATTATTTTCAGGTCTGTATTTAGCTAAATTTTTGGATACTTTAACAAAATTGTTTTTTCCATGTACTAATATCACGAAATGAGAACGAATAATGACATTTATATACTGATCTTTAATATAGACTGTACAACAGAATTGTTATTGTAGAATTTTTTTAATAGTAAGACGAATAGTATTCAGCTTTTATAAGTTAATATAAGCTATAATATGAATAATATTGCTGTATATTACTTCATAAATAATTGCTATTATTATTTT
>Ga0157364_1008108_pt1 | contig 10870 bp, 2 predicted proteins | sample AttsexASBM2_FD_111476 | JGI IMG/M metagenome (GOLD analysis project Ga0157364, IMG submission 111476) | Fungus gardens microbial communities from leaf cutter ant in Ribeirão Preto, State of São Paulo, Brazil - Atta sexdens ASBM2 | ecosystem: Host-associated > Fungi > Mycelium > Unclassified ... | reverse complement strand
TAATAACTTATATCGTGTATGAACGTTTTAACATATTTGCGTATGATATTCCAGTATTCCAGAGATTAATAAAATATTTTCTCATTGAGAGATTAAAGTCGGAATAGTAATTTGTACTATTAGATATAATATATAGTAACCCTTGAATTAAATAATTTTTTGTTATTTTTAACTTCCATATCATGTATCAAAATGTAAATCCATTTTTGTAATTATAGTTTCAAAATAAATAATGTCTATATTAACGTGTGCACTTAGTAATAATTAGAGTAATAATTAAATTAGTAAAACTAAATTTCAGTCAAATTTAACACTTTTTTAAATTAAATTGTTCAACTTCACTGTTAAATTAATGTATAGAATATTGAATGAAGGCAGTGATAACATATAGAAATAATTAAAAATAACTCATAAATTAGATATAATTTTTGACATATAAATATTATAAATTTAACACAGTAATGATCTCAGAAATAATTTTCAATTCCTGTATCTTAACTAAAGTTTTTTTGGAACGTTTTTTTTGAAGTATTAACATTTTATTCTAAATTAAACATAATTATAGAAAAATATTTAAAAAAAAAACAGATATTTGAAGAAAAGAAATATTAAAAAACTTATTCTACAGAATAATAAGTAATAATTATTTTTTATAAAGTGACAGTTGAATCTGACTTCTCTTAATAAATTTCTGTTATTTAGTTGTAAATAATGTTACTTCTTTCTATTACTAAAGTACTCAATTTACATTTCAGTTGGTATAATACTTTTTCACGACCAAGATACTTTTCTTTATAAATAGCGTTTAATTTTTCTGACGAGTAAATGCTTAGGTCTTCGGCGAATCCATTTTATCCTACAGGATCTTTAGATTCTTGAGTATTTACTTTTTACGTACATATATTCTTAGGTGGTAGAAAATCCTCTAAATCCTTGAATGCACTTGGATGTTTATATTCGTGAATCTTTTTCTGAGATAAAAATATCTTTATAAGATACCATCAAATGTAAATTACTATAAAATGAATATTATATATCATATTAAATAGCTATTAAATACATTTAATACTATTCATTTATACAACTACAAATTGATCTTATACTATATTATTAATGTTGGAGTAAGAATCAATATTCCTATATATATATATAAGTATCGCTAATCATGTTACATATTAAGTAAATCTATTCACTAAACTTATATTCAAGTTTAATAGAATAAGTAATTAATAATAGCCATGCGATTACTAGCCATTATCGACGAAACACTAATTGTCAATGTAAAAGTTTGATAATGAGATCAATTTTAATTTAATATCTCTATTGTTGAGAGTTATAAAATGATGTGAAATAATTTCTTCTTTTGATAATTCAATGATGTGCAAGACTGGAGGTCTCTACACATATCTCTCTCGAAAAATAAATTATTACGATATTCCCATTCGCGTGGAAAAAAATAATAGCGATCATATTACGTTTGACGTTTTAATGGATCTGTTCGACTTGAAATGTCAAAGAATTATCTAACAGTAGGACAATTCAATAAACTCTGCTATGATTACGACACGATCACAATGTCGTTACTTGATGTGACATAAAAAAATTTTGTGACATAAAAAAATTTTATGCAAAAATGTATTTTTATATGAAATTGAGTCAAACGTACATTTGATATCTAGATAATAAAATATATATAAAAAATATATAAAAAAAAATATAATAAATGAAAAACTTTATAAACAAATATATTCTAGAATCTAGAACAAAGATTTAACACGAACAAATTACAAAATTTATTATGTTGTAACTTGAATTAAAAATTTTTATTACTATTTTTTTTTTATTTAAGTGTAAATGAGAGTCAAAAGAGATAATATATAATTATATTTTCGTTTTTCTAATATTAAATCTGAAGAGATTGAAATCATAGACTATTATAAGACTTATATAAGACTCTTATTATAATATTAAAATCACAGACTTTTATAGAAATTTGTGGTTAAAACAAAAATCGTGTTTTGAATTTTTCAACTCTTTTCTTTGTTTCTATGTAAAAACATAAATTAAAATTATGATTTTAAGCAAAAATTGAAATAATAATTAAAAATAGATATTTATACCTTAAAATTACATACAAAAGAATTTGTAAATACAAAATATTTGAGTTTATTAATTAATATATTAATTAATATTATTAATTAATATTAATTAACTGATTTTTGAATAAATAAAACAAATATAAATATAATATAATAAGTTAATAGCAAATGTCATAAAAATAAAGATGTTGAGATAAAATAAATTGAACATAAAAAGTAGATAAATATATGTTATTTTAAAAGTTCAAAGAACATCATTTACAAATGAACCACATTTATTTTCAAGCAATTTCAGCCATGTGCAAAATTACTCCGTATAGAAAAGTTTTAAAACTAGTATAAAAAATGATGAAAAGATAAAAGTTGTAAAAATATTATTGGTTACTATATCTCGCAATTTGTGAAATTAAATTCAGGTTCTAAAAAAATGAATGACTCTTCATGTAATTAATACTGAATCAAATTAACATGATGGAATAATTTTATAGCAATTTCAAATGATATTACAAATCGAAGATGAATGGGGATATAAAAATATGTAATAATTAAATATGTAATAATTTTGTAATATCTTATTTAATTTCATTAACGTTTAAATATTTTATAATTTCAATAATTTTTTTTTATTTAGTAAATATTATAAAATAGAAATCATTTTAAGGAAATAATATAAAAATTATGGAACTATTTTGTTAAATCTTCCACAGTTATGCTTTATTGAAATATTATATTGTATATTACCGCTTGTCACATAAATGAAAATAATGTTCCAAAATAAAGAAATATAAGTATGTTGATTTAAAGTACACGAGGAGAGTACATTAGTACATGGAAAGAATTTTCTCTTAAAATTTATCCTGAAAATATGATAGTTGTAATACAATATTTTAAAGGTTTCTTACCATGCATTCAAAAATTAATCAAATTTATTTTATATTTTATTATAATTTTATTAATAAATGAGAGAGAGATTTACATAAAATTCTTCAAAATACAATGTTGTCTCATAACCATATTTTCAAAATTTTAAGAGAAAATTCTTTCTGTATATATTAATTAAAATGCAGATAAATCGTAATGACCGTGGAAGAGTAGATATAACGCTAATTATTTTGATATTGGAAAATTAAAGTGAGCTATATGTGATTGTCTTAAACACTGCCTATCTGAGTCTCCGAATTATATATCTTAATCTTCCATAGAATGTACGAATAACGTTAGAAATTTTAGGATCCTGATCCTATTCTGAAAATTTTGATTCTTATAGCTTCATAAATTTTATATAAAAATATTCCCGTTTATTATGACTTGTTTTGAGTTTCATTATAAATGATATATACAGTTATATAATATATGTAATGATATATGTAATTCCACGAAATAGATTTAATAGATCCTTTTATGAATAGTTATGAATCGGCTTTTATATATATTCGTTAATTAAAATATTCAATTTTGAATTCCAGGAATTATTAATCTCGTATACGTGATTACTATTATTTTTAATTATTTAATTTATCCATAGGTTTTTATACTATTCATTTTAATAATATTTAATTATATAATTTATATAAATATTGTTGTTTTGAGGGATGATTCAAATTGCAAAAAATAACAGAATTTTCCATGTTCATTTTTATTGTGTAAGTACAGAAAAAATTAAAAGAAATCACTTGTTAACACTAATTTCTTTTTTATAGTTATTTTATTTATAATTATTTATGACAAAGTATGTGCAATTGATTATAAAGATTTACGTGCAATATAAATATATATTGTGCAATAAAAATATTTGCGAAACTCTTTATAAATTTTAATTCAATAAGTTTTAACAAATTATAAAAAAAACTTTGATATAAAAAATATATTTGATATAGAAAATATTATGATATTGCACGATGCAGTATCGAAACTAGAAATATCTGTTTTTATAAAATATCTATAAAATAATATTGCTTTTGACAAATAAATATATTTAATATTTTTATAACTTCATTCTCAGAAATACACGAAGTTGAAAAGGACGAAAAATCATCTTTGCAAAATATTTATTTATAAATTGTACTTTTTATTACCTGTAGCTCGGAATAAAAGTTCGTAACATTACTTCATTTGTATCATGTTTTTAAAAAAATTGGCCAATTCGATATGGCAAAGTTTCAGCTTTAAGAATTTATTTGTCGAATTGCGGTGCGATGATTTTAATGGAGTCATAAGCCAACAAAGTTAAAATGATCCTTTTATTTAATCAGTAACAAAAAATCTTAGGAACATTTTTAAGAAATAATTTTGTAATGAAAATTTTAAATTTTCATTACAAAATCGTAAATTTTTATAAATTTTTTTTAATACGTGACAAGCCCACAAAATTTCTCATTTTGTCTAGTTCATAGGTTTTTATAAGTACAAATAATCAAACTCATAGAAACAAAAAGAACATGATGATTTTTTTGAAAATAGAAATTTTAAACTTTGAAATCCTTTTTTAAATTTAAATTGCGTTTATTTTTAACGAAGTTATAATTGCTTAAAATTTGAAGTTCATAGCGTTATTTGTTTCGACGTTTTGTATCATCTTTAGCCTTTTATCTTCTTATAACTTTTGTAACTTCCCCAAACAAGGCGACATGAAATGACGTCTTAAAATAACGTCAATAAAACGTTATTAAAAACATCAATATGTTATTTTTTATTGGATTTTCACAACACATTTGTAATAATTTGTAATAATTTTTTTAAACATGTAACAAGTATATAGAACTAATATTCTCTATTCTGAAACTTGTAGTAAAGTTAAAGCTTTCACGTATGCGAATATTAAATGTTACTTTTAAGGCGTCTATTATCTCTCTTGTTTGGAGTCATAATTTAATATACAGTGATGCAATAGAAGTCTTAATACTAGTTAAATGTCACACGCTTTTGTTTAGAAATAATTTATAATAAAAGAGAAAACACGGATTGCGCGCGGACGCATTTAACACTCTAATATATATATATATATATATATATATATATTTAAAAAATTAAAATATATGACGCAGTAAATTTTTACAAAAAAAATAACGCATGCCGAACACATAGTATTTACTCATACATTACTCTCTAAAAGGATATATTTTTCGGATTAAAAGATTAGAAGTTCTAAATTAATTATTTTTTTGTAAAATAAACACAGTTTAAATACAGTTTAAGACAGAGAGACATAATGAAGTTTAGTATAAATATATTGAATAATATGACAGATGTAAACACAGAAATCCTTGTATTATACGAGGAGGAAGAAGAACGAGCGAATTAATACCTCAAATAACAGGAGATATAGATGTGAAAATAAATCAAGTTGTAATTAATCTGACAATATTAATTCCAGTTATGAGTTTAGAAATCTGGCTCACCTCGTTGTGTCCTGGCCGACAAAATCGATTTGTGTACGTGCCATTACAGCGTTTTGCTTCGCGGTCTCCCCCGGTGATCCCTTATACTCGTTTTGAACAATGTACATTAGGATGCTCATGACGAAGGAATTTCGAGATCGCGTTGGATGCAGACGAGAGACGTGGCACGACACGACAATTTACCACCTTTTGCACGTTTTTCACCACCGTCCCACTAATTCGTCACCGATGCGCTTTGTCGCGGCGACGCACGGAATAATGATGGACGAAGTCGCCTTAATGAATTTCCTCCGCCGACAAATAGTACGGCAGGTGAAGTAAGGCGAGCACGCCACTCGCTAAGATTAAAATCTCCTCGTTTCTCTTCGACTATCTTATTAGTGTGTCGTGGCTCGTTGAGTGCATAGGAACATTGGCGCATGTTGCATTAACGCGCACTGCGGTAATGACCGATCTAATTGTCCGCTGCGTGCAAATTTATTCTCGCAATCACGCCGGTCGTTACTGTATTTGTTGTCGGACAACGATCTATATTGTATCACCATTACGACAAAATCTTTGCAGTATTTCGTTGATTACTTTATTTTGTTCTATTCTTCTTCTTCCTTACTTTGTAATCGCACGCAAGAAATGTCTTGATTCACTCAGTTTTCTTGTCGGCGACACACGGGAATGATTAACGACGTAAAATAAAATTATGTCTTACGTCCATTATTACGTTCCACACATTGTCTTTCGAACGTGATTATTTTCTTAAACGTAAGCATTCCTTAAGCGTTTCTTTTGCGCGCTTTGCATTTGATGTCGTCGGCAGTCATTGTAAATCCGTAACAGAAGCACAACGATTCAGAAAAACAGAACTTAAGTAACGTCTTTCATCAAATTTATATTGTTTATAAATTCAATGATTTGGCACCTACGTTACATAACATTTTTTGTAACTTAAATCTTTTGGAATAAATACGACAATATTTCTTTATCACTTTCTTACTGAACTTCCACTTGTGTGATCGAAGAACACATTATTAATATTAAAATCAATATTAGATACATTTTTGCTTGAAGCTTTTATTACTCATGAATTATTGAATTTTGTTACGCATTAAATTGTTAAAACTTTTACTTTAATTTTTAATGATATAGAAAAGATTTATTGTAAGTTTTAATAAAAGCGGAATCATAAAATAGTGAATAGTGAGAACTCTAAACTCTAGTAACTCTTCGAATAAATATTAGACGTAAAAATAATAATAATTATGCAAAAAAAATCTCGTAATCTTCGTGAGTCTTTTATTTATCAATTAATTAAAATTGTCTATGTGATAAGCATTGTAAATTAAAATACAAATGGTTTTCTCAATCTTGAAGGATTATTTTAATGTGATTTAATGATTGCATAATTTTTAAATTTCTCAATTAAAAAATGTAACAAGTGTGTAACACTTTATCGATTTATAACAATTATAAATAAACATATCTCATTGATATGCTATAAATACTTATATATATTTATTTTTCGATGTAAAAGCGACAATATAGAATTGTTGATACGAGATTAATAATTTAAAAATAGCTGGAAAATGGAAGAATATTTTAGAGAGAATTAATAAATCATCTGTCTTGAATAAAAAATAATATCGAAACTTGCATATTAAACAAAAATTATTTAATCAAATAAAATAATTGATGAAATGGGTTTCAAATACAATTCTTAGGTTTTCGTATATTTAATTAGAATATTTAATTAGTATATGATTTCATCAGTTTTATAATGAAATAATGTCGACAAATTAGCAATCCAGTGTGACAAACAACAAATATAATTTACATTTGATGATTTATTAAACCAGTCAAATTTTTTTATCTCAGAGAAGATTGATAGCTAAAATGATACTCGCAAAATAAAAAAATTCAAACTGTGAATATGTAACAAACTGACAAATGTCGAATGCAATTTATACCTCTGTTGCAAATCAAGCTGATATATTGTTTAGTGACCTCAAAGATTATCTTATTGACGGCATAAAATAATTTCAAACTTTGCGCTCATTGATCGAAATATCATTATGATTGAATCGAATAGAATCCCAGTTCCGAAAGGTCACAATGTTCTCTCGATACAATAATGTGTGTTGTTATATTTTATTTGCGTACGGAATAGCGTCGCGACGATGAGTTTCGCTGTTTCGCGCGGCACTGAGGAGCGCCGGTAGCTCATTCATCGTCGGCACCCCCGTGAACGCGCGCCGACGACGTCGCGCAGGCGTTGCACCCTCGTCGTTGCTCGTCCTTCGGTCCCCGGAGGCATCGTGCTACGCATCACCCCCTCTGTGGAGAAGAGGACATCAGGACACCGAGAAAGAAATCGAGAACTCTCTCGCCGTGCGCATTTTCTACGGAGTGGCGCGAAACGACGCGATCGAGGTGGCAAGCTGTGATGATTTATCACCGCGATGTCCTTACGGGAAAAAGGCAAGCCAGAACGATATTCGGCCACGATTTATGGAATCCGAGCGGATAGAATTTCTTCGTTGCCAACAACTCCACGGAAAGCGTCATGTTTTGTTTCGCGAAAATGTAGATGATTGGAGTGGAGTAATAAGAACGGCGCGAAAAGTCGAGTATGGTGCTGATGTTCGAAACAAAGATAAAAACTGATACGAGGATCGAGTAATTTTTACACTTAATTTTTATACAGGAGAGAAAACTTGGCGCTCGTTGTCGCGGGATAAAGAATTCAGAACGCGCGATTGAGAGAAAAGTTTTTGACATTTTTATGTATGATTGCATATAATAGACACAAACGCCAAAAATTTTTCTCTTATAACATAAGTTTCTACATTGATAAAAAAATGCTGTTGATTCAATTAAAGTTTATATTACGGGCTGTTACTAATAGTAATTAATTCAAGTATATTTTTATTGACATAAAGGTCTTGATTGAAATAATAATTTATGCCTTTATGTCAATAAAAATATACATGAATTAATTATTTATGTTAGTGACAGCCTGTAATATAGACTTTAATTAAATCAACAACATTTTAGCTAATCACACTTTTTGCGTGCTTATCTTCATAAAGTTATAGAGAATTAGATTGAATGCACATTAAAGCCGTCGTACATAAATTGACGTAAAAATCTGTTTAATTTAAATATAAAAACGGATTAAATCATAAAATTCTCAGCACACTTTATTGTACTGTAAAATTTATATTTTATAATTCGAAATATTTGCATTTTATTTTTAAACTGATTAAACTAATGTACAATGGCTTTAGTGTGCATTGATGCATCAAATTCATTATTAATCTAATAAAATCCGAAATTATTGTGAAACTATTGTAAATAGCACAGTTTTATATATATATATATATATATATATATATATATATACACAGTAGATTCGCAATTACATTATGAATGAGTTAAATGTACTCGCTAGCGTGGATATTACATAACTAATAATCAAAATTCAGTAATTTCATTGCGCGTAGCGTAGCAGAAAAGTCTTTCATAAATTTAGTAATATAACGGATCTCCCCTCCTGGACAGCAATGTGCTGCCATCCACTGCCAGTTAAAGCGGAAGGAGAAACAGAATTGCTCGTTCTCGAGAAGACTGCGATAAAACAAATTTCTAACCGGCTCTTATACTTCATTCCAAGTTCCACTTTAACTCTAATGGATATTTGTGCAATTAAACAGCCGTTTAAGCCGGTCATATCATATCGGTCACATCAATTAAATATGTAGTTGAAGCTTTCCTTTTTGCAAGAAAGACTTGATTGGAATCGACTAGATCGCGATTCACGAGTGAGAGTATTTATTCAAGAAAGTGAACTCAAAGGAATCATGTTTCTCAACGTTCAATTATAATCTATTTTTGTTTTGAATGTCGTATAAAGAGCTCATTCGAATCAGAACATAATATGTGATTTTATTTTTATTCTCAAACTGATAACCAGACTTCGACTTGAATATCTTTATGTGTTGAAATATTGTGTGCCTCATTGTGAAATGGATTTAGAATGTGATAAGTATTTCAATGGCTTTCTGTGCAGCTGAATGGCCAGTCGTGATTATAATTATGCAATTCAGTAATGAATGATTTTTATCCAAAAAGGAATGACACTCGGTAATGATATAAGTTGTTTACATAACTGATTTAATATAACGATACACTATTAATTCGGAAAGCAATCCAGCCGAGCGCACTGAGTCGGCATGCATCTGTCAATGAAATTTCACATTTAATATTGAATATACGCTGTATATGTAGACTGAAGAACCGCTATTCAGCTATAAAACGTTGTTCCATTAAATGAGTACGTTTATCTTCTTTTAAATTGTACTTTGCATAATACAGAAAAAAAAGTTCTTTAATTAATCATCTTGAATATACATTTTTATACATTTTATGATACGTGAGGTACAGGTAAAAATTAAACGTTGTAAAATGATAATTTAATTAAAAATACCAAAGTAATCTGAATTGTACTTAAATCAGTAATTAGTAAACAATTTTATTGAATTGAAATCACATTAATTTTTTAAATTTATATACGTCGTATAATTTCTTTATTTCTTCTTACTTCGATCAGTCGATATAAATATTAATCGTTTACAATATTTAATTTAATTTCATATAATTAGTGTGTATATAACTATATATTATTTCATTAATTAATATATATAATTAATAATTTACATAATAAGTACTACTTGTAGCAAATTGTAATCAGTAATTTTGGTGATTATTCAGAAGTCATTTTATTCATTTGTTTTAAATTTAAATAAACACATTTTATTGTTCGACACTGTTGTGTTCGCAAGAATAGTTAATACTTATCGGCGTTAAAGGAATCTAGAAGGAAAGAATTTGCTTATTATTCGTTTTTAGACACATAACTGTAAAATTGTTGCAATAATAATGTCATTTTTTTGCATAACCTCAAGATAGCTTATTGGATCAAAACGGGACAATTTACGGTGACACAAAAGTGAGTAAGCAAAGAGTTCGAGTTGTGTCAAACGAGATCGCAAACAGAACGGTTTATTTTCCTCCTTTCTTTTCCGCCTGCACTTTTCTCGTCAAAAGTGGATTGCATTGCTCTGTACGTACAGATTTGGAGAGCATTTTCACCAACGAGTCGCTAAGAATTCGTGTTGCTCTTGCTATTTTATTGTATCAAGATCTCAATTGAAGAACTAAGTGGATGAGTAAGTAATGCTATATATAGATGACAATTAAAATTGAATTCATAAAATATGATATTAATCCCCTGTAAATGAGGGATTTGAATTTTTTTCTGTATATTGTTTTAAGTTGCGTTCCGTAGCACGTGTATGACATGCGCATGATGTGTCATTT
>Ga0157364_1008107_pt1 | contig 10871 bp, 5 predicted proteins | sample AttsexASBM2_FD_111476 | JGI IMG/M metagenome (GOLD analysis project Ga0157364, IMG submission 111476) | Fungus gardens microbial communities from leaf cutter ant in Ribeirão Preto, State of São Paulo, Brazil - Atta sexdens ASBM2 | ecosystem: Host-associated > Fungi > Mycelium > Unclassified ... | reverse complement strand
GCGTGCGGGTGGGCGTGCGTGCGTGCGTGCGTGCGTGCGTGCGTGCGTGCGTGCGTGCGTGTGTGCGTGCGTGCGTGCGTGCGTGCGTGCGTGCGTGTATTACTACATATTGTATATTATCAGTTACTAAATTAAAATTATTGCCGAGTCATATTATTAAAAAATCGTAAAAAACAAATATCTATTTAATAAAATCGTGTACAAAAAAAAAAAAAAGAGACTGCAACGGGTGGAAGAGAGAGAACTACATCCTACAATGAGTGGGAGAGAGAGAACAATAGATTAAAGAAAGAACGCAACTAGTGAGAGAGAGAAGGAAAACGTTTTCCCCTCTATCATGGATCTCAGTGACGCGCTTCCCCCTTCCCAACGTCTGTGAGACATTTCCCCTTCCCTGACTCTCTCACACACACATACGCATCGTATACGTATACGCACTAACACATAGTGGGTTAGAACTGGTCTACTATACCTACTTGTTATGGTCATTAGAAACAAATTTTCTTCAGAGAATAAGATTATGTCGCGATGTTAATGTGGTGTTAATGTTGAGCACCTATTAAATTTCATGTACAATAATATCTTTTCTTTCTTTTTATATAATATCTCTTTAAATAAAGAGTTTAGCCCAAAAGTGTTCTAATACCTTTTTTACATAAAATTAACCGTTCTTTCCGATTATGCAATAAAAAACATTCCATTTAAAAATTAAAGTTCACCTTTAAATGAAACTTTAATAAATGTCGTACACGGGCACTTCAAGGTCACCACATTATGATTTCCTCGAAATCCAATCACTTTTGTCTGAAACATTTTTCTCTAAAATTCCGCGATTTCCTAATATTTGATTGTCAAATTAAAAATACCTGTATATGTATAAGAGTGTTTCAAAATTCGCACCCACGGAGTACAAAACGTTATACTTTATCTAAAAGAATACTATAACTAAAAAAAACAACTTTTTCCTTTTGCAAAATTGCGTCTGATAAATAGTTTTTACAGAACAGCAATAATTTTTCTTGTAAAAAATAAAGAGAGAATTAGGTTTTAAAATATCGTACTCGAATATTTTATTTTATTTTTAATCACTATTTCAGAATAAATCAATTTTGAAACATTTAAGTATTATATAGATATTTAATTAGTAAAGTATTATTTATACATTAATAACAATAATGGCTACGAGCCAAATTTCAATATATTTAAATTTTTAAACAGACATTTCAACTTTATTCTCAGGTCATCTTCAGTGTATGCAACATAGAAAATTAAACGCAAACTTTGATAAATTCGTATAACGGTTAGATACAAATTCTAAAATTATAGTTACGCTAATATGATAGCTGTGTTTCTTCGTGTATTTTATGCCGCAACAATATAATGTTCTCTCTCTTGTAATTTTTCTTAGTTAGCATTCATTTTTATTGTATCAGTCGCAATTTATTCATATTAATGATAAAAATAATTGAAGATATCCAGTAAACAAGATGATTAAAATGAAAATTTAAAAAAATTGAAATTTTTTTCTGTCCGAATGCGTTAGGTATTTAAATAGCGAATACTTTTTTTTATTTAATTGGATTCAATTAGATTTAATTGAATGAAAAACTGTATTTTCTATTCAAAATTTTTAATTGAGCAGTATTCACAATTGTGTGTGTGCACAGAAAAAGCTAATATTATTTTTAGATTGAAAAGCATAGAGATAAACTCCATGCAATTTCTGTAAATGAATAAAAATGCATTCAAGATTGAAAAGCATTCATTTTCACATTCATAAATTAATATTTCTGAAAATCTGAATTTCAATTCATTTCAATCCATTCTCACTTGCTGGGTATTGTATCATTCGATAAAATAATAAGCACACATTCTCAAACAAAAAGGCATAGCAAGAATATTAATCCAGTAATTAAAACAGTGAGTCAAATTAATTTTCAGAAGCAAAATGTAATTAGAGTCAAAAAATTGAAACTTGTTCAAGTAGAAACTTCTTATATTATATGATAGTGTGTAAGCGACATTTTGATGAATTATTTAAGTTCAGTGATAGAGGAAGTCGCCGAAACTGACATAGATCTCCTAAAGCGATACCTCCTTATTTCTCAGAAACTAACTATTGTACTTTATTAATACTAATAACATTAAACATGATATTTCTTTAGTTAATTAAAAAAGTGTAAACGCATAAGTCGTATATTTGTAACTTGTTTCTATACAAAATAACTAAAAACAAATTCTATGAATGCGAAAATAAAATTCTTATTTTCTTTTGCAAATTGCGTAATTCAAATAATAGTGACTATACTATTAATAATATTACGTCGTTTTAAATACTTGTGTCCTAAATCAGTTTTATTTATATTGTTTTCTTTTTTCATAATACGGTTTCAAATATAAAATCGAAGTGCAACATAAATCGACACATCTGTAAAAAAAATCATGAACTAATCTTTGTAATGTTGCTTTATAGGCAGTTATTGGAAAACTCTTTAAAAACTATCGCGTTACACAGATTTGCATCTTGCATTTACAGAATAACATAAAGTAAATACGCATATTGTTCAACAAAAAATGTTTTATATCGAAGTAAAAAGATTCTGGAAAATCTTGTATTCACTTGTACTGGGTGTTTTATACAGCTAATTTCTATAAAAGAAAAAGAATAGGAATATGTGTATTGCTCTCTACTGTGTCAGTTTTGAAGCCCATTTTGTCAGATGCTCATTTTTGCTTATCTTACGAAAAAATTATTACAAACAATATTATAAAAATTGCTTATATTATTTGATAGAAGACTTTTTAATTTATATTTATATATTTAAAATTTTATTTTTACCTTCTTAGAGAGAAATAAAAAATATAGTCTAAAACAAAGTGATATGTCAGAACTTTTTTTGAAGTGATATGTCGGCACTTTTCGCTACTATTTAACTATCTCAATTGTGCAACATTTAAAAGAATAAAACGTTCAAAGCTCACCAAGCATATTATTATTTATCATTTGTCTTTACTTTCAGATAAATCTACGAAATTAGATAATCTTTTATTCATTTATTTATTATTACATAAATAATGAAAGCAATATTTATTCTATTACTTTTTCATTTTTTAAGCAATACGGAAGAAAATCAAGATCTAATATTCATCTAATATTCTAATATTCAGTTGATTCTTTAAAACATCTTAAATATAGACTTAAGCAATTGTAAACTATATAATAGTTGTAAACACAAAGCCGTATTAATATTTAAAAATATTGTTTATAAATACCAGTCAAGGATTAAGTGAACGATGAACGCGCGCTGACCCTGAGCGCCACATAGATTAGAGCACTTATTCGTTAACTTCAACATGCTCTCTTGCAAACATTACTTGTCAGACGCAATCTTGCAAAAAATTGTTTCTTTTAACATAAAATTTTACGAGATAAAAATTTATACTTTCGCGCTATTATCTAGTGACAGAATTACCAAGCTTTGATCTGTATTACCCTAGTACTTATACATTACTAACGACAGTTCTATGCATTGTATTTTTTTAAGCCCTTCTGTTGGCAACACTGATTTCGCACACACCATTCGTCCTAGCCATCTTTTTTCATGGCGTGCGTTTTTAATTTGTATGTTATTTTTGTTCACTAAATATATTACTTTTTAAATTCTATTTGTCTCAAGTCTTTTGTGTTTCCTGGCTCCCAACAGATTATGGGTCTAATATACGAGTAACGTAATCGCACGACTGAAAGTGACTTTTTTCGTCTTTGTCATCGTGAGCCAACTCGCCCGTCTTTGCTCGCGCCACTGGCCTTTTCTATCTATACAAAAAACGCTAGTGATCATCTCCGAATCTACAGATTAGGAACATCACAAAGTTTGATGGACAGAACTTTCAACTTTGGAAATTTCAAATGAGAGCAATCTTCATCGCACACGATCTTTTAAATATCGTTTAAGGAAGTCAAGCCAGAAGCAGCTGGTGATCCTCAAAAGAGTTGGAAACAAAAGAAATGCAAAAGCCATGCTCATCTTATCGTCGTTTATGGAATATTCCCTGGAATACCTCATTATTTGCTCATTACGACTGAAATATGAACAAAACTTTCCGTCATTCACGAACAAAAAAGTGCGATTAACAAATTATCACGACAAAATTCCATGAATATCGAATGGCAATCGGCGATTCTGTAACACAACACATCACCAAAATTGAAAATATGGCTAACCAACTAAAAGATATCGACGAAATAGTTTCATGATTATGACGAAAATACTTGGGACCCTGCCTTCCAAGTACAACGCGTTCATTTCAGCCTGGGACAGTGTCAGACCAGTGGAACAGACACTCCTCCTTCTACGAGAAAGGCTTCGAAAAGAAGCTGACGTAAATAGATGAAGTAAGCAGTGCTACGACTACGCTCTCCAGGAAGGTAAACGGGGCCGCCACCATCGGTGAGGGACCGCACAAAAAGAAAATTGTAGCTTCAGCAAAATCGATTACCTTGCCAAATATTGCTTCGTTAAAAGAAAGGCATTAAAGATAGGAGACAAAGATAACGATAAAATGAGCGGATTTAAATATGATAATTCGATTAACTTCACCGCGTTTATTGCCTGTCAAGCGAATGACTCGAGCACCGAAAATTCTTTTCACACAACTGATTCAAATTTGACAACTTTTCTCAAACTTGATGAAAAATATATTTGGAAAAGAATGGTACACTGAATTCATACTGTGCAATAACGAACACGTTTGTCTTGGTGACAACATTAGTTTAAAAACGGAAGGCCGCGGAAAGATTCTCATTTCTCGATTCATAGATAATCAATGACTCGATGCGAAATCAACAATGTTTGTTCCGCGTTTAGAGAAAAAAACCTTTTTTCGACTGTATGTATGTCGAACGGTTTCTCAATTATCTTAAACGACAACCACGCGAATATACTCTCTAAAAATAAACAAATTGTTGCACATAGCATTAGGCAAGAAAATAATTTAATACGTTTACTAATTAAACCAAAGTTGAAAACGTCGAAAACTTTACGCGTCTTCAACATTTTTAAAACATAACATAAGCGTCTCGATCACACAAACTGTAACTATCTTATAAAAATGATAACAAAAGACTCGATTACAGGAATAAACTTGTCGGACAAGAAAGATTTTTTCTGCGAGGACTGCTCATTGAGTAAACAAGTGAGACTACCGTTCTTAAATACGCATAAAAGTGATGTTGCTCTCGACGAAATCATTCACGCCGACGTGTGCGGTCCAATGCAAACGCCATTAATCGGTGGAGCAAGATTTTTCTTACTCCTCAAAGACGAATCTTCGGGATTTAAAACAGGATTTAAAATATTTCCAAAAGCATAAAAATGACGTATTCGATTATCTAAAAGAATTCCTTAACTTAACAATCAATCAATTCAGTAGAAATATAAAAGTTCTAAGAGCTGATAATGACACGAAATTCACTAACTCAAACGTTTACAATCTATTAAAAAAAGGGGTATAAAGCTACTTATTATATATCCACGCCTCACACGTCGGAACAAAACGGATGCGCGGAACACGAAATGCGCATGGTTCTGGAAAGCGCACACTCCATGCTCTTAGCGCGAAACCTACTCAAAAATCTCTGGGGCGAAGTCGTTAACACGGCAGTTTATATATTAAACAGGATCCGCGTATCCTAGTGGTAAAACATCGATCGAAATCTATCTAAGGAGGAAACCAGACCTGTCACACATTAGAACGTTCGATTGTAATGTTTACGCGCACATCCCAGAAGCTTTACGTAAAAAGTAAGATCCTAAATCACAAACTTTGTTATGAAAAGGATTCCGGAAACTATAGATTACTAGATACGCAAACAAAACGTATTGCAATTTCGAAAACGTTATCTTCAAGAGAACGAAACCGATGACATAAAACAAAAGGGAACCTGGATCTTTATTGATAACAACGCAGAAAATCCGACGAATGATCCGAACGCTCGTGAAACAACAATAAATGATTCAATCGATTCAAATTCTGATAACTTCGTCGACGCAATAAATTCATCATCAGACCAAAATTTTCATAATCCAGATCCTCAATCTCCGGAGCAAAGCAGCGAATAGACGTGTTCGGAGTGAGATCACTTATGCGATCGTAAAAATTTATATTTCCCCGAACACTATATGGCCTATGCAGCATCGTGTCATAATATCCACTGGCCATATATAAAGAAGTTGCAAAGATTCCGCTTATGGAAAAATGCAATAAAAAAAGAGCTCGAAGCTTATGAAACTAATCAAACGTGAGAGGTCACTACCTAAAGATCGTAAACCAGTCATAAATGGGTTTTCAAAGTCAAAGTGAAAATCCAGTACGCTATAAGGCTCGCTTGTGAGCTCAAGGCTTTTCATAGCAGGCTAGCATAGATTATGGTGAAATCTTCTTTCCCGTCATATGAGTCAGTGCGCATCCTACTAGCAATCGCAGCGAAAGAAAATTTAAAATCAATCCAATTCGATGTAAACATCTTATCTGAATTCCGATCTTAACGAAGTTACTTACATGCAGATTCCAGACGGTTTGAATGTAAAAGATAAAAATTCAGTTCTAAAATTAAATAAAGCTATATATGACTTGAAATAATCAGGTCGCTGTTGGAACGAGAAATTCAATTCACTAGTATCGATTTCTCGCAATGTGCTTCAGATAAGTGCGTGTATATAGCAAATTACAATAATGACAAAGTATATTTAGCACTCTATGTCGACGACGGCATTATGTTCGCGCGACACACCGAAACATTGCATAAACTGACTTCCCTGCTTAAAAGCAATTTCAAAATCACAGTCAGTAACCCATAATTGTTTGTCGGGATAGAAATGCAACGCCTCGACGATTGGCATATTTCTACATCAAACGAAACATATTGATAAAATATTATAAAAACTTAATATGTCTGAAGTGAACTCCGTAACACTCCAATCGATCCGCATGCGTGCATAGAAAAACCAATCGGTACCAAAAAAACCACAATATTCCATATCGCGAGGCAATCGGATCACTCCCATTTTTTCTATGATCTCCAGGCCTGATATCGCATTCGCGATCAGGTAAGTCGATATCTCGACAATCATAGCGATACACACTGGGACGCCGTGAAGCGCATCTTCCAATACATTAAAGGTACTAAAGATCATGCATTTTGTTTTCGAACAAAGGCAATAGTGAATTAACTGATTTTTCCATCGCTATGTAGGCAATTGTGATACGCGACGGTCAACATCGGGACATTTTCATATTAGCAAACGATGCGTCACATGGTTATATAAAAAACAAGCGTTCGTAAACTTAAGTACAACTGAAGCGGAATTCATTAAAGCGAAGCGACTAAAGAAGCGATCTGGATCAGAAAATTGCTCTCAGATCTCGGACGACAATGCACAGGGCCTACCGTTCTATATGTAGACAACCAAAACGTTATAAAATTATCAAGAAATGAATTTCATCATAAGTCGAAATACATTGATATATTATTCATATTATTCATATACGAGAAAATTCAGAACAACGAAATAAACACCAAATATGTAAGATCTAATGAACAATATGCCGATACACTAACAAAACCCCTATTTTGAAATGTTTAATGCTCCGTCTCAAACTTGACCGACGTCACGAAAACACTCAAGTAATGGGGGTGTTACGAGATAAAAATTTATACTTTCGCGCTATTATCTAGCGACAGACCAAGCTTTGATCTGTATTACCTTAGTTCTTATACATTACTAACAACATCTATGCATTGTATTTTTTTAAGTCCTTCTGTTGGCAACACTGATTTCGCACACACACCGTTCATCCCAGCCATCTTTTTTCGTGCATCACTTCAATTTGTACTTTTGTTCACTAAATATATTCCTTTTTAAATTCTATTCGTCTCGTCTTTTCGTGCTTTCCTGGCTTCCAATAAAGTATCACATTTTGTACTTGTATACGTGACGTCTTCTATCCGTCATAATATGTATACAAGGTATTCTAGAATAACCACCAAATTCATACGCAGCTAAAGCAGACTAAACTAAGTCGAAAAGTCCTGTACCATTTTACAATTTTCCCAATAATTAACGAGATATTAATCTTTAAAGATAGCCGAATACACACGTCTGCCCGGCATACTATTGCCAAGTGTACCGATCGCTTGGCACCTGAGACGCGGGAAGTGAGGATGGTCGGTGAGGATTCGTACGAAAGAAGCTAAAGACTTGATAGAAAGAAAGAGAAATAGTCGCAGAGGATCTATAATCCTCTTCTTTTCTAGTAATAAATTGATTGGTCGCCGCAGCAAGCTGGGGAGTGGTCAAGAGCAATGAAGATAAACATTTGAGAGTCAATGGCCGAGAGTTGTAGTCTTATGCTTAAGCTGATTCGTCCCCATCGCTCATTGGAAAAGGAGAAACTAAGGAGCTGTCCTTCAATGTTATCTTCAGCTTCTCTCGTATGAACACTCCGTCTACCTCATAATGGCTGTGGTTAAAGTCTCGCTACAAATGCTTTGAAGCATTTGACTAATTAGAAGAAAGAATTTTACAAACTGATCAATTAAAAAACGCTTCAAAATGTTTGCAGCATCACGTTGACCTCCATATTCTCCTATGCCTGGCAAGCGCGCTGCTCAAGTTTTGACGCTTTAAAGCTTACGGAGCTTGCCAGACCATCCCCCTCTCAGAGGTAGGCATACACTTAGCACTAATAGGCCTTAAAAATTAATTAATATCTAAAAATTAATAATTATCTCCTTAACTATTGGAAAAATTATGAAATCATAGAGGACTTTTTGACTCAGTTTAGTTCGCTCTACATACGCATGAAATATTTGGTGATTATTTGGGACACCCTGCGTGCGTGCGTGCATGCGTGCGCGCGTGCGTATGTGTGTATTCTAAATCGGATCAAAATTATTAGAAGTATTTCGTTCATTGAGTATATAAGTATTTTAGTGTAATATGAATATTTTAGTTCTTAAGGTAGTACTTGCGCGACAATATCGTCTAAAAGTTTAAGTCACATCGCGGTATTTGGTGGCGATACCTCACTCCCATCAGAGAGAAAACTTTCGATTGTGCCTATCCAAGGCCGCACGCACACGTGAAAACAAAATGAATACAGATAGACGCAAACTAATATCGATGCTGTCAAATGCTCGCTAGCCCTCTATTTTTCACCACTCCCTTCAGTCGCCTCCATATGCCAAACAAAATTGAAAAATTGCGTTCTTTTTCCAGCTCTATTTTCTTAATTAAACAATCAAAAATTATGATCTTTTTTTACAATATCCGTTTCCTCTATCGTGTGCTCATTTTTTATAATGGTCCTAAGATGGTATATGGATGCTAATTAAAAATCTTAAAACTGAAAATACAATAGGCACAGATAATAAGAATAAAGAAAATATAAATTCCAAATTATCAAATATAATATATTCGATATTATCCCAGAGCTCTGAGTGGACAGCTCGTTATTCCCTATTTCTATTGCCTGTGCCTTGAGTATATGAATTGCGTATATACATATGTTAAAACTGCACATTTTAATTGCAGTTATCTCAAAAACTAGATAGTCTATGTTTTCTAATTGTACACAAACATAGAGAGCATTTCAACTTATGGTGTTTTTGATTCGATCGAGTTTGCATCTGGGTTGGAAAATTTTGCTATTGGCTGTATTACACGCTGTACCAATAGGAGAGCACAAAACATCATTAATTCAGCTAGATTAGCGCAAACTCGAAGAACTCTCTCAACGGAGAAAAAAATGTTTGAAAAAACGTTTTTTTTAAACATTTTTAAAAACGTTAAAAAAAACATTTTTTAAAATGATTAAAATAATGAGAAAAGTCCCCTTTTTTCATTAAAAAAAAACGTTTATTTAATACTAAAAAAACATTTTTTAAATATTTTATGAAAATGTTTTTTTAATGTTTAAAAAACCCTTTTTTAAGATTTGACAAAAATGTTTTTATAATGATAAAAGTAATATTTAAAGTAATAAGAAAAATCCCCTTTTTTTCATTGAAAAAACGTTTATTCAAACGTGTAAATAACATATTTTAATGTTAAAAATAGTATATTTTAACCTTAATAGTATATTTAACCTTAGACAACCAATTTGATTAATTAATAGTAATTTTTAATTATATTTTTATCTTTTTAGCTTACTTTTAGCAAATTTTGAACTTGGGATCTCAGGGTTGAATCTCATATCTTATCCGTTATGCCACTTATAATTGTCGATGGACATTTTTATCCATGGCACTTAACACAATTATACTAAGTTAACTTTTTTATTAATTTAGAAAAAAAACGGCGTCACTAATAAATTATAGTTAAAATTGTTTGATGTAAAACGACATATAAGATTGGACATCCGGCAACACCATAACCTTGAAATATTAGCGATTTTGTATCAGCACCATATATTTTTTTTTGTACGAAAATGTCGAGTTTTGAGCCGAATAAGCGTCATTTGCGGGAATTTTTGATTTACTTCTTTAATTTGAAGACATCTGCAGCTGAGGCTCAGAGATTGCTTGTAGAAGCATATGGTGATATTGCCTTAAGTGAGAAAAGTTGTCGTGAGTGGTTTCAAAAGTTTAAGAACGGTGAATTTGACATCGAAGACAAAGAACGTAGCGAAAAGCCGAAAGTGTACGAAGACACGGAATTGGAAGCATTATTGGATGAAAATTCGTGCCAAACACAAAAAGAACTTGCACTTACATTAGGAGTGACTCAACAAACAATTTCATATCGTTTGAAATCATTGGGAATGATTCAAAAGCAAGGGAATTGGGTTCCATATGAACTGAAGCCGAG
>Ga0157364_1008105_pt1 | contig 10873 bp, 7 predicted proteins | sample AttsexASBM2_FD_111476 | JGI IMG/M metagenome (GOLD analysis project Ga0157364, IMG submission 111476) | Fungus gardens microbial communities from leaf cutter ant in Ribeirão Preto, State of São Paulo, Brazil - Atta sexdens ASBM2 | ecosystem: Host-associated > Fungi > Mycelium > Unclassified ... | reverse complement strand
TTTTTCGAAATAATGGAACAATATCTTTACATGATTAAAAAATATATATTATTTGTATCAAGAACATATTAAAAATATATCGAATTAAATAAACAGTGTTCGCGGGGATTGATTTAACTTGTACGATAAATATTTCCTCAAACTAAGTTAAAAGATTACAGAAAAACCTGAATCTAAAAACCTATATCTGAAAATTAAAAATTAATGCAAACTTAATTCAACAATAAAGGAGAAATATGCTGGAAGAATATATAATGCAATGATCTATTTGACCATTTTTCCTGGCAAGCGAATATTTGATGTGACACTAGTAGCGCGGATTAATATTTACAAACCATAGATCGCGCACGTCGTCTAAACCAATATTTCACGTTGCCCCGAGAATGGCTGATTTATTTCGCCTTCCTGGCAATAGTATGTCGTTCGCTTGGAAATAGACGGCATATCATGTAGGAATAGCAACTTATAATACATAATATGAAAATAATATTAAAAGATTCGAAAAATTTACACATAGTATTCTTTCTCCATGGACGATGTAACTTAAAGAAATTTAATCCAAATATATTTGCTTATAAAGCTCTCATTATTTCTATCTCGACTTAAATGGGAAAACTTTGCTGAAAATGGATTACTTGCTGAAACGTTTACCGCTTGTATTTATCCGTAGACAGAAGACAAAATAACGGATTATTACATTAAAGGAAAATATGATGGCAAGAAAAGTAAGCTGTATTCTGTACATGTACACATCAACATTATAAATTAAATTTCTATGAGAGAAAGGATCCTATTTTCGGTCAAAGTAGATCTTAATGCTTAATAATGTTTATATGCAAATTTTTACAAATATTTTTACAAAATTTTTAGTTCTATAAACACTGCGTGTCAATTCAATTCAGACTTGAAAAACAATCGCAAATCAAAACCGAAATATTAATATTTCAAATTTAATTGCTCGTTAATTTAGTAATAATGCCAAGAAACATCTTAAAAAATCTTGAAGAATTTTTTGCGAAAAACATCGCTTTAAATTTCTATATATGTATTGAATTCTAAGTTTTAGTAACAAAATCTTTGTAGACGAAATAACAGAATATAATATGTAGTAACGTCTTTAAATATCTTATTTTCAATCGTTACAATAGCAACTTTTTTAAGTTTCTTACTTTTCGTGAAATTATTTAAGTTGTAATACCCAATTAAAGGAAACAATTTTCAGAAATCACGTGTACGTAGTCAGCTGGCGCTCCAGCAATCAAACTTACAGAAATTGCCGTAACGTCGTGAAAGTTTTCCACAGTTTTGCCGAGGTTCTTACGTCTTTACTTCTACAAAAACTCAGACTCCAATAAAATCGCGGAGTGGAGGAGATCTTCAGATTGGTCCAATTAATGAATACAGCATTCCAGTGACTTTCGAACGTTGATTGACTCGTGGACCACTCTGTGCAGAAATACGAAAGCTATCCTGCGCGACCGTTGACTTTCCTCTTTCCGTTTCGCCGTCGAGTCGCAAGCACTCCAACTTAGATGAAGCCGTACGACAAACTAACTACTTATTAATTTACTGCCGACTAATAGGCTGCGCGAAACGCTTGGCAACGACGTTAGTATTTTAAGCGACAGCTTTCGGAAGTGCAAGCCACAGTCAGAAATGAAAGTTAGCCGTTTGAAAGCTTACTTCTATCTCCACCGGGGCGTTTATACATGATGTCTAAATCTTTATTCCCATCGCTATATTACAATCGCGTTGACGTACAAATTACATAAAATTGCATGACACTAGAAAAAAAAACATGTTTCTATACAAGTTATCGTACCTAGATCTATTTAAAAGATAGAAAAATAGAAAAATTTTAACATTGTAGTAGGAGACTTGCAACCTCCAGTGAATTCAGTAATTTTTTATTCAAAATATAGGGTAAAACAAGAATGTTTTTATGTATAATTTGTTAGCGTGCTACGTTAATGATTGATGGAAGTAGAAAGTAGTTTATGCACTATTTCTTGCACAATGCGTACGCCATTACGTGACCCTCATCATGATTCTTATTTTAAAGATCGAAGTTAATAAGTATACATTATATCAGAATTTTGCAGAAACTAAAATTCCCTGCAATTTTCTTTGGAAGATAGGTAGTTCCCTGGCAGGCCTGTCAACTTAATCTATAAGATCCTCTAGTAAATTAGATTTTAATTCGATGCTTGTGTCTTAGTTCGTGTCACGTGAGGCACTTGCGAAATATTCGACGGACACGATTCGGGCTGCAGGCGTGACACGTGATTAAGAGGAAACGATCCTAGCCGACGTTAATGTCTTCCATGCCGCAAACAGGTATCGTAGATGAATGTAATACGTTAATGTTTAATTCACTGGATCTAATATGTGGGCCATAGTACATAAATCGTATCTTAACTTGTCACTATGTCCGATTGAATCATGCGCTGTGATTAATGCGACTTGTTAAACAGAGACTGAAATTGGAAAGAAGTCCGCGATACATGCGGATATGGAGAATACTACAGTTGCGTATTAGGTTGAAAACATTATTTGTTTTTTTATAATCTTATTACAATATATTAGTAATATATTGTAATACAATATATTGTAATCTTGCGTGACTTACGAAAGAACACTTCAAGAAGTTAAATCATCGATAAAAAAGTTCGTGAAAAATAAACATTTTATTCGTGTAGAGAAGAGAAAGAATAATTCGGTTAAAATCTCTCTCGCTAAAATTTAGTTAAATACAGATTTAAAAATAATTTTGTTTGAATAAAAAATAATTATGTAGGGCATTAGAATGTTAAAACTTTTTGTAGCATTGATTGTACGTGATTGTAGGTAATTTTGATGATCTAATATAATTGTTTTTAGATCTGTATCTAGCTAAATTTTTTAATACTTTAGCAAAATCGTTCTTTTTGTATGGAGATAAAATTCGAAATAGAATACGTTGAAAAAGACATCGACATTTTGTGTTATGAAATAAACCGTGGGAGTTCAAAAGATGTTGAAATACGCGGACGAGAATTGTTTCGTAAATTACAAGCGCACGATTTTAGTAGTTGCAAACGCCATCGCGCATTAAGCTTTGCTCTTGCGACTACGTCGCGCGATTCACGGCAAATGTTTACAACGCCTGAGTATTTCATAAGCGGGTGCAATTAGAAATCTCGAGACGGCGAATCCGTTTTGTTTTTGAATGCTGTACTCTTTTCTCTCCTACGAATGTCCACAATGGATGATTACACAGACTCTCGGCGGTGCCTTACAACGGAAAAAGGGAAGCAGGAAAACCTGTGCTTAAGGTTTTATTTATAGCCGGACGAGCCACCGTTAATCTGGAAAATCTGTAGAGTACCGTGCTGCTCGTAAATTACCGAGACATAAATTATTATTTTCCGTGCAAAGCAGGCCGAAGACTGGAAACCAAATATTGCTCTTTACTCTGGGACATAAACCATTCTGAATATCCCATAAATATCTCTTAACGCATTCGATAATGGCACAGTCAGATTTCACGAAATTTTTAAAGCTATAAAAATTGTAGGGAATTTTTTTTAACAACTATGAAATAGATATATTTTAAAATAGTAGAGTTTACATTTATATTAATATTACATCTAACGTAATATCACTCTGAAATTGCATGGAATCATTAACAAATATCTCATGTAATAACAGATAATACCAACACGTTATGTAAACTGTAACGAGATTGCAGTAATTAAAGGGAAGGTAGTGAGGGCAATGTCATACAAAATAGAGGCGGAGTATGTTCATGTTATAACAAAGCCTATCTATGTCGGAATACTTTTATTAAATGTTTGTTTTTACGCTGATAATCGAATTCGTTCTCACTGATAGTTTTTTAGACGGATTTATAATTGTTCTATTTTGCTCTTTTAATATTTCTATTATAATACTGATTTTTAAATTTGTCGGATAAAAAAATGATGATGAATCACAACAGATAATAAAAAAAAGCAGCTAACATGTGTTAGTTTAAAAATACAAATTCATATTGTCACATTTCAACAATGTTCTTTCTTGTTTATATATAAAAACATTCTCGTTTATATATAAAAAAATTGTTTCAAGCGAAAAATGTAATTTTAACTTCAATACATATCAAATAATAAGAAGTGTAATGTTAAGTGCACTGTTTTCTTTAATCCTTTCCTATAAAAGAAATGGGAGCGCAATATACGCATAAGACAATAAAAATAACGAAATGGAAATGCATTGGAGGTGTATTTTAAACGTATCCTTCGTTGATTTTATAAAACGTGCACAAGATAGTCGAATGTGCATCGGCAAATATCCAAACTAGATACTGTCCATAAGAAAATTGCGCGTTGGTTTATAAATATCGGATTCATGTGCATTAACCGGGATTTTCTGTTTCGCTCCCATATCGAATTTCCATCAAGAGTAAATTCTTGTATCTGAATGCGTTCTGGGGATGCCAGATAATGCCGCGTCATTAGACTAAGACGGGCAACAAAGGACACAGATAGCGGGCACTATTAGGCCGAGTGCCGTTGATGCCACCTCTTCTTACTTCGTCAGCCAGTATCGCATAACGTTTTGCACAAACGTGCCCAACAACAATGGTCGGCATTCCCGTGTTTCCGGCTTAACGATACATTTCTCTGTCTCTCCACACGAGCTACAGTACATTAGAGGCACTCGGAAGGGAAACCGCGCGTTTCGAAGTTTACGAAGTTGTTTAGGAGAAACGGTAATGAGAAAACTCGAACAGAGATCAAGCGTAAATCTTATTTTTCTTATCTGTGTTCTAAGAACGGTGAATCTCACTCTTAAGAACTGATGGCTATCTTGGCATAGCGAGCAACAAATTTTGAGTGGCAGATGGTTCGCGTACCTCATTTATTTTGTTTTTATGATTGATGTACACAATAAGATTAAGAAAGAATTAAACTTGACAGCGATAAAAAAAGAAATTTCTCAAATGTAATTAAATAATAATTTGTGAAACGCGTGTAATATATTTAAAAACATAGAACATTTTTATTTTATAAACATTTATACATATAAATATTTATAAAAATTGTTATTAAATTTGTAACGTAGAAATTTGTTTTAATTTAAATGTAAACACATACAAGTTATTGTTGGAATCTTTTAATTATGAAATCCAGATTTTGTCCCAAATACGCAAACACTGTATAGAACTACCCGCATATTATTCCGCTTTCATTTGTCAACAATTTCGGAGTTTCGCTGGTTTCGCAACGTCAGTTGCAAAGGAAAAGTTTTCGGTCATTTTACGAGCACATTGATGAATTCTCGATGAATTGTGAGAACTCCATTACGCCGTTCATGGTATGCGTGAATTGTGCGTTACGAATAAAAATATTTGTCAGATCCTCGATGGGTGAGTGAATTTTAAAATGTACGAGATAGCGCTTTGCGCGCGGTACGATGTGTAACAATTTATAAATTTGCAACTGCGTTTTTTGCGAATCAATATAGCGCCGTTACAGTCTGAACGTTCGATGTGCTTTCAAATACGCTCGATTACATCCAATTACTAGAACACAAATGTTCTGCATGTGACACATGGAAAAAATAAGGAAATATAGATGAAATTTATTATTACAGGCTCTATATATATATATATATATACAAATCAGTTTCTTAAATACTTTTCAAAACATATCTCTTAAAAATTTTTTTAATAAAAATATATATTTCATATAAAAAGCTGCTAAAGTAAATCTTTTTTAAAGATTTCTGTGTACTCACCACTACATTAGATGATATCAGAAACAAGAAAAAAAAATTTTTTCAAAATATGTCTCAAATAAAATTTTCCTATTTAATATAATTCACCAACATTTTTTATCGCGTTTAAAATCATACTCTGATAAACAATAGTAAGTAAATTTTTTAAATTTGCAAATAAAAAATTTTGTTATATTATTAAATGTAATAATAAAAAACTTACATAGATGTGATAAGATATGTAAATGATTGAGTAGAACACCTATTGAACAAGCATGTGATTAATTCTTTGTTATAATCCGTTCAGTAACCGCGTTTTTAACTTTAAGAGGGAATTCTATTACTGTGAAGACATTGCAAACATTAAATTTGCACCTAAATCCGGGATTTCTATTTTCGTTAATGGCGTTTCACTTTTAATAATCTCCCACGGGATCTCTTTGCGCACAACCTCACGTTTAATAATCCCCCACTTAAATTATGCCTGCACCCGGCTGATAAAAGCTAGGAGGCATTTTTACCATCGACCGTCATCGACGCTTTGCTCTCTTTTGCATTCTTCATCGTCCTCCATTTCTCCCCTTCGATCCACCATTCTCAGCCTAGCCTTTTTCTATCCAGCTGCAGCTCTCGTCCAATATTGGAAAGAGTGCAGCTCGTTGCACTCGACTTAATAGATTACATTGCGACGGATCGAGCCTTCGTTCAGGATAACAACGGCGCGGCACGAAATAATTAATAAAAAAGGAAAGAGAAAGAGGTGAGATCGAAAGTTGCGCTGTGCCTTGAGAGAATTAACCTACAAGATAAATCTCGGCGAAATTTTAGTGACGCGTGAACGATAAAACGCTGAAAAGGAATTATTTCGTGCCGTAGAGCTCCAATCGAAGTGCTACCGAGTGAAAACGACTTCTTTCTAAAGTTTTAAGAGATGGTTCTTAAGGCACGGAGAATGCGATAGGGCCACAAAGTTTAAGATAAGGATTATTGGGTATAATGACGTTCAGAACATAAATGGGTCTAATATTAGACCTAACTTCCGAAATTTCCAAGTTATAATTCACGCACATGAATGGAGTTTTTATACACACATAACCATAACTTATATATATAAGTTTTTTATAAAAATTAAAAAAGGATACAGATATCTCTTTCTAGCAAAAGATTAATTACCTTTGATTATATATATAAAAATTTAATATAAAAATAGATTGGCATCCAATCTTAACAAACAAAATTTATTTTTATATATTTATATTTATGCAATATCAAAGTTATATAATGTCTCAAAGAGAGAGAGAGAGAGAGAGAGAGAGAGAGAGAGAGAGAGAGAAAGAGAGAGAGAGTGTGTAATTTTATACACAATAAAAACATTTTATATTTATATTGAAAACGGTCCACTCAAGTTCTTAAAAAAAATTAAAATTTTGTGTTGAATTTTTAATATATTTGAGTATTAATTTAACATGTGATTATGTTATCTAAATATTTTATATTAAATTGATATTCAATATTTCTTATATCAAAGCAACAGAATTTATGAGTAAATAACTTAAAAATAATGTATTATATTTAAAATTGTAAATTCTAAAATATATGAATAAAATACGTGTTAATTTGACATATCATAAATGTTAATTTTGCAGGATGAATATTTTCATAGTTTGTATTAATTTTTTTACATAATATAAATTTGTTACTTTCTAACATTCGTCTTTTATTGAATTAACATAAAAAGTGGATTGTTTGGGATACGTAAAATGTGTTAAATTTACACAAATTTTTCAATTATGTATTTATTTTACAAAGATCGTATTTTTTCAAATATCAAAATTATCGAGAAGTATAGAATTGATAAAATAAGAACTTTTGACATCTCTAGGTAAACAAAGTTTACCCAGAGACAGAAAAGCTGTGAAGATTATTTTGTAGTTCCACTCCGCATTTGAACGTTGTGAGCGTAAATAAAGTTAATTAAGGAGGATAATTCCCTAAGTGGCATTGTCCTTTCAGTGGAACAGGCAGGCGTTATCTCGACTCGCATCGTCTTTCAATAATGTCGTTTACTTCGTGTGTTTCGTTCGTGTCGAATACTGGCGAGCGACATTCGTGTCCGTCGTAGTTAATGACTGCTCTTGGAATTGGCTTTGGGAATGTTCTCTTGACTGACCCGTTTGATGTTTTGTTTGCGCAAATCTACTCTGATGCTCGAGTGAATCAGATACTCGTTCGCGGTTACATCTTCAAATTGACTCGAATTGTTTATCGATTGCAAGAAGATGGGAGATTATGCTTTTTCCCTGTATTTTACTTTACTGTACGTTGCTTTATTTTGAGAAAATATGATAGATCGTGTGTGAATAATGTGTCAGTGAATAATGAACCTGATGTGTCAGCAATGCTGGTGTGGTTGCCTCAGTTGAAAGGATGTGACAGATGATTGATCGTCATTCATTAATATAGTTTTCAATAACATGTGAATAACGCGTAGCTACAAACATTTCACACTGTTTTATTTTCTTTTGATAATTTTATCCAAATCTGTTTTAAACAAACCTGTATAAATTTATTTAAGCATTTTGAGCTTATACTATTTTTACATTACATTTTTTTACAAATTAGTAATAATATTCTTCTTTTAAATTAAGAAAATATTTATATAACACATAGATAATTTTTACAAATGCTATATATGCAAGTATTTATTTTTCTAAAATTATATTAAGAAATGAAGGCTAAGGATATATAGAAATTACTGTTCAAAATGTTGCCAATTAATGTTAACAAAGCTATTGTTCGTCTTTTTGCGTTTGCTTGCAAAGAAAACAAGGTAACTTTAAACTTCTTCGATATGTCCAATTTGCTGGATCTGAAGTAACGGTCACAGCAAATTTCACGACAGACGAAGACTTAGAAGCAGTCACAGAAGCAGGCTAATTCTATCCGCGCGTCTATCCGAGGGACAATCCCCAAGGAACGAGTGCCAATTATACCCGGCCTGCCTTTCGTCGGTCACAGTAAATACAGATAAAGGTAATTGAAAGCAATCGTTCCCCGCGAGCTGTTGTTCTTCCGTTGAGTCGAAGACAGAGAATCTGGCCCACTTGTTCTTGCTAGCCATTGTTGTTGACTTTGCGTTTACATTCATATAACAAAGCAAGTAACTGCAATTTAATAAAAATCTTTTACACAAAATTAGCCTCTTTAGCTTATATTCGTTAATTATAATAAAAATCGCATAAATGCGATTAATTTTCTTTCTTTCATCCGAATTTTTTACTTTCAAATTTTATTGAAAATACATTCTTGCTCTTTCATGATATTAGTTCCGAATTTTTTAAATGTTTTTTTTGTATTCACTCTTTTGTATAATAATATTATCATTTGTATTTTTTATATTGAATAGCGATGTGGTTTCTACTTCCCATTTAGCTGACACTTCGTCGGGGATATTGGGAATCACCAGAGTAGCAGTGGGTGTGGTTCGATCGAATAATGGACAGGACCCTTCGTTCACTGAGCAAACTCTAGGACAGAGGTTCGTAATCGAAAGACGTTTCTGGAGGAAATCCTAGAGACGCTTTCGTTCACAAACACTCCACCTTGCCAAGGATTAGAAGGATGGGTTTCGTATCTGCGCTGACGATTACATTTTTTCCTCTTTTCATTACAATTCCAAAAAGTACTTTAATTTGTTTTTTTTTTTTTATACAAAGAGAGAAGTACACAGACACACGCATACACATATGAAATATTAAATTAAATTTGATTTTCTTTTTTTATTATTATTATTACAAAACATTACTAATAGCAAAAATATTTTCGCAAATTCTCGTAATTTTATTGTGCATTTTATATGATGATAATTTTGAATGCGAATTTATCGTATATCGTTATTCCGCTTCAAAAATCCGAGTCGATAAAAATTTCCAGTGCGTTAAACTGTATGCGGTCTTTACACGACATGAGTTGACAAAGAAAATGCAAGTCACCGTTCGCTCAAGGATGCAAAATGATAAAAGCCCTACTTAGCCTTTTGTCATGTAGGTATTATCGTTCCACGGCTGCTTTGTTGCAATTATGTCAATATATCCCATGATAAGAAAAACGATGGTTTATCGCCCCATTTGCACACTTCTCGGCAGAGTATTAAGCGTGCTAATTTTATAAACGAAAATATGATAAATTAAAAGTCAATAGACGTCCCTAAATGTCCGTCAAATTTTGTAGATTACGAGATACTATCTTTAAAAAGATTTTCCGTGGAAGATAATCCTTGAAGAAGTGCTTAAAGGATCAAAATCCTCTTCATCAAGCAGAAAAAATGAAAACAAAGAGAGAGAGAGAGAGAGAGAGAGAGAGAGAGAGAGAAACAAGTGGTCATAAACCAAATTTAAAAATTATTAAAGCATCAGAGAATTATATGTATTTAGATTATCAATATTATGTACAATTTATGATCATTGTAATATTAAGAAATAGATAAAAATAAAATTAATGTAAATATTTATACATGATAAATTTGATACTGTTGTTAGATATTGAAGATTATTTTGTTTATACAATAAAGTTATACAATAAAGAATTAATTAAAAGTTTTTTGCTAAAAGAAACATGATAAGGCAAAACATAATTAATCACTTTAAATCTATTCCATTAATTATCTGTCAAAGTAACTCTTAAAATTTCTAATTAATCCTATTACTTCAAAGTAACATTTGTATGCAGTATAAAGTTACATAAATATGATTTTTTTTAAAGGAATTGTAGACATTACTTTTGTGAAACTATGGAACACTAAATAGCGTTAATTGATATAATTCTTTATTACATAATGTAAATATGTAGAATACGCTAATTTAATCTGCAAAGTAAAATGCATTTAAATAAGTGGAAACTAGTGTTTGTAATTCTACTTCATGTAATGAGTTGCCTGCAATTGGATACGTTTCAACGGGATGCAATCTAATTACGTATGCATTTCAGCTCCTTAAATGCGTATATTAGTGGTTTCTGTACTAAGCTTGAATCTCGAAATGCACAACGTTCCAAGAACGTCGATTTAAAGCGATATATATATATATATATATATATATATATATATATATATATATAT
>Ga0157364_1008104_pt1 | contig 10873 bp, 12 predicted proteins | sample AttsexASBM2_FD_111476 | JGI IMG/M metagenome (GOLD analysis project Ga0157364, IMG submission 111476) | Fungus gardens microbial communities from leaf cutter ant in Ribeirão Preto, State of São Paulo, Brazil - Atta sexdens ASBM2 | ecosystem: Host-associated > Fungi > Mycelium > Unclassified ... | reverse complement strand
GTTTTATTCATCAAAAGTGATATTGTCCTCTTCAAAGTACTCCCCATCGACTGCAACGCACTTATGCCAGCGCTTGATCCAGCTCTCGAAACATTTCTGGAACTCTATTGTCGGTATAGCCATAGCCGTCTTCGATTTTTCCATTACCTCCTTTCGGCTATTAAAACGTGTTCCCCGTAATGGTTTTTTGACTCGATCGAACAGAAAAAAATCGCAGGGAGGGAGCCATAATAGGTGAATTCGATAGCTGTTGGATGATATTCGTTTCTTGGTCAAAAATTCACGAATAATGATGGCATTGTGCGACGATGCGTTATCATGGTGCAAAATCCACGAGTTGTTTGCCCACAAATTCTTTCTTTTTTGGGGAATTGCTTCACGCAAACGTCTCATAACTCAAATAATACTCCTTATTAACTGTCTGACCTTCTGGCAAAAATTCATGATGTACAATATCGTTGTAATCCATGAAAACATGAGCATCGCTTTCTTTTTCGACTGAAAACGACATGGTTTTTTTGGTCTTGGCTCATTTGAAGCTTTCCATTCACTCACCTGATGTCTGGATTGCATGTCGTACTCATTAACCCACGTCTCCAGTAATGATGCGTTTGATGAATGTTGAGTTGGATTCAGCCTTGGAAATCATCTTTGGGGATGACAACGCGTCCCTTTTTTGCATGAAATTCAGTTCCTTCAGGACCAACTTTGCAGCAACACGACGCAAATCCAAATCATTAACTACAATGTCCTGAATGGATTCATAAGCAATGTTTAAGTTCTCTGCCAGTTCTCTGATAGTTAATTTGCGGTTATTGATCAACATTTCTCTCACTTTATTGATGTTTTCATCGGTTTTCGACGGCCTGCGTTCATCCTCGACGGACTCACGACCACTTTCGAAGCGTTCATGCCACTCATAAACGGCTGTTTTCTTTAGATCACTGCCGAAACAGTTTCCCAACATTTCCAAGGTTTTCACACATTGAATCCATTTTTAACGCAAAATTTAATACAAATTCGTTGTTGCAAATTCAACTCCATTTTTAAAACTGCAAAAAATCGAAAATACGTGCAGAGGTAGATGTACTCAAGACGGCATAACTTTTACAAATGTCAAGCTATGGTAATAAAATTTGGTGGGAATGTCAATGATAGATGTGGCAACCTAACCAAAAAAAAACAGAAGTCAGCTGACTCAGAGCATCATCTGGTGGTAATTTCGGGAACTTTTTGATCAAGGTAGTATTGTATTTATAAGGATGATTTATGTTTCTGAAAAGGACTCAAAAATGAGCCGAAACATGTAAGCGCATTAATTTAATAAAGAGTTTTGCGTTATATGTATATTTGCGTAATGATTATCGCGCCTGACTCCTATTGCTCGTTATTGTCAAATTTCTTTTAAAACAAAGAATTTGTGTAATTGAAGCAGAAAATACTTATTGTAGTCTCACATGTTCTTATATCTCTTTATGCCTTATTTATCGATGTGACAGATTTTTTTAATCTGAATTGTCGTCGACTTTAATGATTAATACCTCCATAAGGCACAGCAACACTTTTTTTTGTCAGATTCGTTCATTTCATTTAAACGTATTGAATGAGCCCAATTTTAACATTGGAGATCAAGAGATTAAACTCAACAATTACCTGTTTGTTATTAGCGAGATTAATATCCGTATTCATAATTCTTTCTTGAGGAATAAGGATTTCTCGTTTCTTATTTCATAAATCTTCCTTGACCAAACAAGAAGCCTTATCAGCTTCCTTTTCTCAATAGAGGTTACGAGTTTTCTTGAGGAGGAGGAGGTGCAGCCTTCATAACCGAGTAAACCTCCAAATTTAATTTGTCACATCGATCTTTTTACTTTCAATAACTTTTAATTTAGATCTGTCGCATCGATAATTATTTATCATATAGCTTTTTTTCGGAAATAAACTGTATCAGAAGCATTTTCTCCTTCTTCGTATAATAAGCATTATGGTGAATTTGATTGGAAGCACTGATGCATATTAAAGCCATTCTACATTGATTTAATTTGAGTATAAAAATAAAATGCAAATATTTCGAATCATGAAATACATATTTTATAATACTTAATAGATGAGATCGAAATTAGTCAGTAGACTAATCGAGACTACATTAAGACAAAACACGCGAGACACGCAGCACGCAACTGCCGCTCAATATGCTGTAACATTTCGTTGCGAACACATCTATGATAGAATTTACGATATAATTTTAAAAAATCATACACGTAAGTAAATATTTTTATTATTTAAAGTTTTTGTTTTACAATCATATACGATTGTCTGAGATATTTGATTTCTATTTTGATAATAAGTTCTACTTAATAAAGTTCAACAGATTTTTTTTTGTTTATATGTCTTTATTATCATATATTGTTAATGTTTTTAAAAATGAACGGATGGGGATAATAGACTAATCACAGCATAGGATTGTATGACTCATTTAATGACGACTCTTATAGTATTGGTATAAATTAGTTCGGTCCGTTTCCCTAAAGATTGCTTCAGCTATTGTGAATGGTGAATGGTCATAGTAACAGCTGATTTTGGCGATTTCGGAGAGGTTAAACATCTGTTAATAATAAAAAATTCAGTTTATATCGCTTTGAGTTTCATACAAAAACCTTGATTTTTATTGTGTTTGAAATGTCGAATTTTGTGTTAACCAAGCAGCATTTGCGGGAGGTTTTGATTTTCTGCTTTAATTGAAAGAAAAATGCAGCTGAAGCCCATCGAATGCTTGTCGAAATTTATAATGACACTGCTCCAACTGATAAATCATGTAGGGAATGATTTCGATAGACGTTTCAAGGATGGAGATTTCAGCGTTGAAGACAAGCCTCGCTCTGGACAGCCAAAAAAATTCGAAGACAAAGAAATAGAAGCATTACTCGAAGAAGATCAGAGTCAAACGCAAGAGGAACTTGCAGAATCATTGGGGGTAATTCAACAAGCCGTTTCTGTACGATTGAGAGCCATGAAAATGATTCAAAAATATGGAAATTGGGTGCCTTATGAACTGAAACCGAGAGACGTTGAAAGGCGATTTTTCATTTGCGAACAACTGATTCAAAGACAACAGAGAAAAGGTTTTTTGTATTGGATTGTGACTGAAGATGAGAAGTGAATATTCTACGACAACCTCAAGAAGAAAAAATACTACGCTAAGCCCGCTCAATCGTTGCCATCGACCTCAACATCAACACCACGGCCGAACATTCATAGTTCGAATATCATGCTCTGTATCTGGTGGAACCAAAAGGGTCTTGTGAGCTGCTGAAACCTGACGATTTCATTACGGGCAATCGGTGTCGGCTACAATTAATTCGTTTGAGCCGTGCATTGCGAGAAAAACGGCCGGAAAACGAGCAAAGACATAATAAAGTTATTCTTCTTCATGACAAGTTCGGCCTCATGTTAAAGTCGTAAACAAATATTTGGAAACGCTCAAATGGGATGTTTTACCGCATCCGCCGTATTGCTCCTTCTGATTACTGGTTGTTTCGAAGGATGCAGCAAGTCACTGGCTCACTTCTTTCGCAGAAATCGAAAATTGGCTCCAAAATTGGATCGCTTCCAAAGACGAGTCATTTTTTCGAGATGGCATTCGAAAATTGCCTGATAGATGGAAAAAAGTAGTAGGCAGCGATGGACAATAATTGATCTGTTCATTCATTTTGTTTTGAAATAAATACACAAAAAAACAGACCGAACTAACTTGTTACTCCTAATACTTACTCAAAATTTTATTCTTTTAAAAAGATTTATCTCAGTAAATGTTATAAGTAGATTGCGGATATTTGTACAAAATATTTAACTAAATATTTTACATAAAATGCATATTTTGCATAAATTGCATGTTTACAGTAAGATCTCAATCGTTTTACTTTTTAACAACTCTAACAAACAACGATCGACTGCTAAAAATGTCCAATGGTTAATATTCATTTAAGTATTTTACATAAATATCCGCAGTCTAGTTTAGTTTCCTCTTGTCCAATCTCGAAAACTAGGCTCATTCGACTTTTTGCATGAATAAATTTTGCAAAAAGAAGCATTTTTCTGCGAATGTTTATGTTTAAAATATATTTTTATAAAAGTCTTATGAATATGTAGCTTAAGATATATGAATCTTCATTTTAATAATTTTAATCAAATTACCCCGATTCTGCCGGGCCAGTTGAATGAAATGGAATACATTAGAAAAATGCATTTTTTTTATATTAGTTATCAGTTTCCCCTTATTATTAAAATATTATTAGATAGTCAAATGTATGTAGTAACTGATGTAGAATTCATTTTTTCGATAAGTTCCTTAATTTCGTGTGTAAAAAATTTGAAACAGAAAAATGAGTCTACTAGACCCAATCTCCTCTACAATAAAATTGAGTACTTCACGATTTAATCGATTTGTATGTTTATTTTACATTATTTTGTGTATGTACGGTGATTTTTGAGTGCGAGCATGGCGTACGAGACTGCTATACCAGAGATCCCAAACAGAATCGAAAAATTTTTCGAACGCTTACAGCTCCTCTCGACAGGCAATGACAAACTATCGAGAATATCTTTGAAAAAAGAACTTTTCTAACAAAAATCATCGTTCGAAATCGATTTAAACAGTAGGTCCCGTATGACCGTGTACAATCAATGTGCGCACCACAGTCATATGAGAAAAGTCACCACGTTCGGTACAGGCAATGAGACTGGAGAGAGAGAGAGAGAGAGAGAGAGGAGGAGGAAGGGAGGAAGGAAAGGAGAGAGGGAAAGAGAGAGAGAGAGAGAGAGAGAGAGATAAAGAGAGACAGAGAAATGTTATTTATTAAGCGCTCTAGCACAAGTCCCCTTAAGTGCCTCTCAAATCAATAAAAATGACATATAAAGTGAAAATTGAAATAAAATCAAAAACAGAATAATATATGTACATGCATAAGAAAAAGATAAAAAATAAAAATAAGAGTTGAAATTATAAGACATGCACACGCATAAGAATATGTATGTTATTTAGATTACAAGCATAATTGACACTGTAGGCAATCCGAGGACATTCCAGCAACATAACCAAGACACCAGTCTCTCACTATATTTCCTGAAGCAAATGCGCATAAAGTCTCTGCTTAAATTCCTTTATAGTTTTCGATTAACGTTTATTTCGATTAACATTAAATTTTAGGCGAGAGATCGTTCACAATCTAAACGCTTTTAAGCAAAAAGATTTCTTAAATAATTCGATTCTACACTGAAGCACTGAGTTCTAAACAATCAGCAAAGGTCCTAGTCATTCTATGCAGTTACTGAAGAATTATGTTAGAAAAGAGAGAAGATGGTCTCTCCAAAGTGATAATATTGTATAAGAGGCAACCCACAAAATACTGCCTCCTTGAGGTGACCTTGAACCAATTATTTCTTCTATAGTAAGACGTAACATGTTGATTCCACTTAATGTCATGTATAAACTTCAAGCAGACACTTAATGCCCTGTAAAGTTTTCAATCCTGTTCAGCAGTAACATCAGTGAGATTCATACAGCAGTAGTCAAAATGAGGAAATGCTAGCGCAGTGATAAGTTTAATCCTTAAGGCTTAAATTGAAGGAATAAATGCTTACACAGTTTCAGCTGATACAACATTCCCCCCCAGACTCTCTTGATCACTCCTGAAATATGCCATCCCAAGAAAAATTATTGGATACTCCTCACATGTGCGGAAAATTGAATCACAGTTCCTCCAATCATCACGTCAGTGACTTGTAATCTATTACATTGCGATATCTGGGAGTACCCATGATCATAGCCTGTGTCTTGGAAACATTTAATAAAAATCCGTTGTCAGTCATCCATCGCTCAATAATGAATAATCTTCATTCACTCTTCCAATGGCTTCCCGTGCAGTGCAGGTAAACAAGCAAATCATCAGCATAAGTTATAGATGCAATACCATACAATATTTTTAAAATCTGCAAGTACAGACTAAAAAGCAAAGAACCAAGAACCGATCCCTGTGCCAATGCTAACAGGAGCTGAAGCTGAAATCTGTTACACGATCGTAAATCTCCTGTGACCTCCCAGTGAGATAAGACCTAATCCAAGCAAGAGAAGAGCTGGAAAAGTGCATGTCAGACATCTTTTTAATGAAAATCGGAAGTTGTACTCTCAAATGCTTTCGAAAAGTCAAAGAAGATAGCAATTGAAATCTATGATGAGCCGCTTGCCTAACATCTTCAAGCATTCTGAGTAGACACGTTTGTGTTGAATTTCCTTTTCGATACGCTGATTGGCAAGGATCAAAAAGATCCGCACATTTCAAATAATCATAGATCTGATCACAAACTATCTCTTAAGAGTCTTGGATAAAGCTGAGAGAATAGAAATAGGCCCATAGTGCTGAACAAATGTAGGATTTCTTATTTTGGAGACTGGACAAACAAGAGCAGACTTCCATAGATCCATGAAGACTCCATTCATAAGTTGAAAATATGTTTGATTATAAGTACCAGGAAGAACTAATTTTTATCAATTTAGGTTACACTGTCTAAGCCAACTGTCTTGCATTTGATCTATTTTTACGAAACACATTATGAATCATCAGTGGTGTAATATAATTCCAATGGAAGTCACTGTCGTTAAAGCCGTTTGTATTTCGAGTGACATCCGCTATGTTGATGTCAATAGCAGACTGCACAAAGAAATTATTCAAATCATCAACAGAATGAAGAAAAAGTATCATCTAGTTTTTTCTCTTAACAAGTCCCAGATGACGGAATGATGATGTTTCCAAGTATTAGCCGGATTATCAGATTGATTAAAGATTGCAAGATAGTAATTACTCTTGGCTGTACGAATCCATGACTGAACCTTATTGGGCAAACTCTTGAACTCACGGTAACTCACATCATCTCTTCCTACACCACACACGTCTAGCCATGTCTCTCCTCCTCATCGTCTTCTTGAGTTCCGCAGTGATTCATGGAGCAGGCATATTACACACCTGCACTCTCCTAAGTGGCGCATGAACATCATTCGTGTTAGCAAGCGTTGAATTCAATATTTCCATCTTTTCATCAATGCAGTCAACAGTGATCAACTGCGATCATTCAAAATTTTGCATCTCGGATTAAAAACTCACCCTTATTAAAGTGCCTAAAATCTCTGCAGATTATCACTCTTCTTCCTTGTCGCTCTACTTCATATGTTATTATTTTATACGTTATTGAAATCAGATGGGCAGATAACACACACCAATGCATGCTGACCAAATTCTATTAATTTTTCTTGATCATCAACTATGCACAGATCAAGCCATGTACTGGAATTCCTCAGATGATGAGTAATCTGATATGAAACCAGGTACAGATCAGCAGACAAGACGAAATCTTGCAACTGCAGACTGTCATAAGATGAAGTCAATAAATCCTCATTAAAGTCTCCCACAATGAATGTCGGTAATCAATCTGAAGGTTAAGAAAAAGACACTAAAATTTCTGAAGGTGGCCTATGTACGACATTCAAAAGTTTGGATACTCCCACCGAAAAAACCTCCGCAACAATGAACTCTAGTTTACTGCAGTATTTCTCTTCAGATCTCGTCAAAATTGAAGCATTGAGAGTATTACGGATGTAGAATGCCATCCCTCCGCCATGCCTTCCTTCTCTATTTATTCTAAAGAATGTGTACCCCAGCAGACACATCATCGCATCCGAAACGAAAACTCCCGGACGCAACCATGTTTCAGACAAACAGATGACATGATAATCTGATTTTATAAAAAACTGACGAAACTCATCAAAGTGTGCATTCAGGGACTGGCAATTCATATGATAGAGCCTTAGATTTTCGTATATCATTATGCTGTTAGCCGTAGTTAATATTAGAGATTTTATCTTTTATTCTTTTGGCCAATATAGGACATTTATTTGAGTTAATAGCTGAGTGATCGATGTTATTGTTAGTTTTACTAACAACTACTTGAGCTCTAAGACGCAAACAATTATTACATTCAAATGCCTCTCTGAATAGTCCTTCATTTCATGATCATGTCATCCTTCATATCCCGAACAACAACAACAAGACGGATTAACTCTACAGTTGAAACATGAAAGCTGCACTATCTAAAACATTGCAGCACCTTAACATGATTAGCAAAGGTACAGAATACTTCAAATAGATTCGATCTATACTCTGCAATAACTTAATTCCTAGCAAATCGGTACTTTCCAGGTACGAGATCTTAAGGGATCTGATGACCCCGCGCTTCGTGCGCCAGCTCCATTCTCTCTCTCTCTCTCTCTCTCTCTCTCTCTTTCTCCTTCTCTCTCTCTTTCTCTCTCTCTTGCAAGTTTCATCACATCCGCGTACTCCCAGAGGGACAGATTATTGAGGCCGCTGCCGTTCTGAGAGACCGCAACTTAAGGAGGCTCTTAGGTCCCGAAGCTGCCGCTTCATCAGTCGCCGCAGCCCCGCGAGAACCGTCCATCCCTTGCTGCGCTTGACGTCCCCGTGGTTGCGGTCTTGACTGTTGCTGCTGTCGATGGAGAGGGAGAGAGAGCTGTTCCCGCTGATCCGGCACCGGCTCATGAACCTGCGCTTGTCTTGGTTGCCCTCTTCGCCGCTCTGCGATCCCTCCGCATTAGGATCGTGGCCCACATCTCCTAGAATGTGGAGGAAGCATTCCTTTGCGTTCTGGGAGCCTCGGTGTAGAAATCGGGTTTGTCGTCGCGATGTTCTTTACGCTCTCTTGCCTATTAGTAATCAAGGTTTCCTTGTTTTGTCGAATATAATTAATTTGATGCCTATTTTATGCTTCTAATACTTATTTCTGTGCATCAAGTAGTGTTATTTCGCATTTTCGCATTGGCACATTATCCGCTGCTAGCTTATCTCTCCGTTTTCGTGTTGTGTCCTATACTGTAAGCTTGCTTTTCCTTTCTCGTACTGTGCGTTCGTCTTTCTCTCTGCACACCTGTGATCGTACGTGCGCAATACTTCTGTTTCGCGTCTTACTGCTTGCATCTTTCGTGTTTTATTCTGCGTATTGTAACTTTGTAATTCTTTAATTCTGTAATTTGAGTAATTCTGAAAATAATTGTAGTCTTATTTTCATCTTATCTATTGCTATTTCTCTATTTCCCTTTTTATCTTAGTTATTATATATTTCATTCTATTTTGTTTATTCTTCGCCCGGTCATTTTGTAACAACAATGAATCAACCGACGTGTTTTAAATGTAAATGCTTTATTTCACGTTCCAGTATTTGTGCTTTTTGTAACAAAGATAACAATGCTTCACCTTCGGCCATCGCGAGGCTGCGTCTGTTTCATCTGACTGCATTTCTATTGATTTGTGTCCTGCTGCTTCTCTGTTGGCTTCTTTCGCCCCTGGCTCGATCGCCTCTCCCTTGTCACGCAGCCGTCTGCTCTGATCATTCGGCGCATTCTTATTTCTCCATCATCTGTCCTCATCTTAGGACTATATATTCTTCTCTATCTTCTTTTCTAGCTATTCTGGGGAAGCATTACTTCATTGGAGTTGAGAATCGAACTCATCGACCGAATTGATTGGAAGATTGATGCCCTTGATTCCGGAATTGCAATCCTTGGACCGATTGGTCTACGACTCGAGGTTGCTGAGTCCGCCATCTCGCTGCTGCTGCTGACCGCACGTCGAGCGAGTTGTGTACATTGATTGCTGGACATGCTGTCCTGGAGGATTATTTCAGTCGTCTTGAAGCCTCTGTTACATTCACATCCAGGCTTATCACGCGTCCTGGCTTCGTTGATATCGAGTTAGCTGTCGATTTCAGAATGAGAGGCGCGATCACGAGAGCTGATCATTTTCGACTACTAGTCATCTTATCCGAAGATTGTCTTAACTATCTTTCTTGTTGCCGTTTTACTGGGTACCTTTCTGGTTTCTGCAGGGGTTGTCAAGTGCATTCAGGATTTCTAATCGCTTCTCGTCGTCGAATCCGCTAATCGTGCCAAGCTGACTACCATCCAGGAGGAATGAGCTTCTTGCCCGCGTATAGTGCCGTCACAATCTCTCGGTTTTCTTCGTTTGCGCTTCTTGGCAGTCCACCAGGATATCTCTTTATAAGCGAGCTACTGGCCCAGAATGACACATTTACAGCGAGGCTCGACGAGTAACACCATATCACGGTATAAGGAGTGTATGAATGCGGCGTGGGATGACATATTTTCGTCGCTCCAAGGAGTCGTCTACCTTGCATTACTTCTCCCCTGATTTCTTCTCGCGGCTCCGGAGTCTCACTCTTCGAGTGTATGTTTCTCCTTATGTTTCTCCTCATCATACTCCTTCTATTACCTGCACCGCTTGATTATTAGATGTACAACTTTGCTTCCGTCGTTTTTTTCCCGAAATTCGAGGCTTTATTGTAAAAAACTGGTTATACATTTATGATTCAAAGTATTGTCCATCGCTGGCCACTACTTTCTTCGGGTAGCGTACGAATCCCGCGTCGAAAAAACTGATCATCTTTTGAGGTTATCCACGAATCGATCCAATTTTTTACCTCTTCATAAGACCGGAAGTGCTGGTCAGCCAGGCCGTGTGCCATTGATCGAAACAAGTGATAGTCAGAGGAAGCAACATCTGGAGAATACGGCGGGTGGGGTAGGACTTCCCATTTCAACGTTTCCAAGTATGTCTTGACCACTTTCGCAACATGGGGTCGAGCATTGTCATGCTGCAAAATCACTTTACGTGTCTCTCGTTGTATTGCAGCCGTTTGTCTTTCAATGCTCGGCTCAAACGCATCAATTGCGTTCGATACCGATCGCCTGTGATTGTTTCAGTCGGTTTTAACAGTTCATAATACACTACGC
>Ga0157364_1008103_pt1 | contig 10873 bp, 7 predicted proteins | sample AttsexASBM2_FD_111476 | JGI IMG/M metagenome (GOLD analysis project Ga0157364, IMG submission 111476) | Fungus gardens microbial communities from leaf cutter ant in Ribeirão Preto, State of São Paulo, Brazil - Atta sexdens ASBM2 | ecosystem: Host-associated > Fungi > Mycelium > Unclassified ... | reverse complement strand
TATATATATATATATATATATATATATATATATATTACGCTCAGTTATCGAAATTTCATGTTATGGTTGCAAGAAGATATTATAAAATTATTTATTATCGATAACTTTTATTGCTTGCACTACATAACGAATGATTTTTAAATTTAATTTATTGAAATAATGTAGCAAATTATTAAAATGACAAAAATATGTTCTTTATCATTTTAATAATTTGTTTCATTTCAATATATTTAATTTAAAAATCATTTATACGAACAGCTCTTATAATCGCTGATTTTAAGTATCTTACATATGCGATTCTTTCAATAATTTTTTTTTAAATAAAATAGCAACTAGCATAGGCGTTTTCGTTAGATTTCTCTGCTTCATGCGTTGGAAGTGGACGCATCCCTCTCTCATGTGCGGAATAAAATGGAAATGTCTGGCAGCGGGCGGTACAGGGGAAACCCCGCGGATTCGACAGTTTCGAGGCGGGAGTACGAGAACGAAAGCGAACAAGGGAGTCATCCGGATTTGCCCCTTTGTACTATCGCCCGCACTGAAAGCAATGTTTCCTACTCTTATGCCAAAAAAGCCTCGATTTATTTCTCCGATCACGCATTGGAACGATATATACCGACACGATAAAATCCATCAGTGACTGATGAAATCTTCCCTTTTTTTCGGCTACACGACGTTTCCATTGGGACAAACGTGGTATGGAATGTTATGCGAAAACTAATATGTATCCATTAACTATATTTTTTTAAAATTATAATAAAAATAATTCTGTGACTCCAAGAATAAATCAAAATGAAAATAAATAAAATGCTTATATATGTCTCTGCGGTTGTTGGAGCGTAAATAATATTTATAAGGCGATAAGACATAGTACATAATTTGTGTTATGTAGCAATAAACTTAACTGCAAACGTTTCGATTCTGGACTGGAGTTGAGTTCTCCTTCGATGATTCTCCAATGATGAATGTGGAAATCAAGTACAAACTAATTAATAGTTCGTATTTGATTTCCATACTGTTGGTAAGTATGTTCCAATTGTTTGCGAATTATATCTTATTAATATTATTTATGCACTAATAACTGCAAGAAACTCTTATAGGCATTGTATTATATTATTTTGTTGTATTATATTATTTTGTTACCTACGAAAAAGAGACTCAAATAAATGTCTATTTATTAAAAATATATTATGTTACCAAATACTTCAAGTATATTCAGTTATATCTTTATGTATAGCGTAATATTAGAACATTATACTCTTTAAATTTGTAGGAATGAAATCTCACTCCAAAAGAGTTAAAATACTGTCACTATTGAAAAAGAGTGAAAAATATGCATCTTCAATCATTCTAAAGGAAAATACTTTTACTTTAAAAGTGTGAATCTCATTCCAAAAGAATGCAAATTTTTCACTTTTTTTAAATAGTGGCAGTATTTTAACTCGTTTAGAATGAGATTTTACTTGAAAAAGTTTAGAGAATAGAGTATACAAAAACTGAATTTTTTAATTAGTTGGAAATTGTCATAAATTGTTTTTTAATTTGATTTTTTTCTATAATAGATCGATTAAGAATTTTAAGATTGCTTCAAGATATTTCTTAAGACTTCGCCGAGGGCTGTAGAATTTGTCTGCGCGAACAAAAGAAGAGGCTCGAGCGAGTGAGAGGGAAATGGAGGAGCGCAGTTTATTTCGGTCGGGTTAATTAGTGTTGCCTCGCGAGGTTTACGGTTGACATTTCGTTGGTCGTTCGTTCGTCGTTCTATGTGGGGAGAACGGGAAAGGTGAGGAGAAGGACGAACAAGGGGTCTGGGGAAGGGATCGGCCTTTTTTACGGCAACATTCTGGTCGGCCATACCGTGTGCCGAAGAGGAAGACGAAGTCGGCGCAGAAGTAGTAGAAGAAGAAAACAGCCGAAGGAACAAGGACGTTCCGACCAATAAAACTGCGGTGCCCCTCGAAGGTACCCCGAAGGCGCCGGGACAGTCTGGACCTCCCCTTATTAGCTTCCTTCTTACCTTAGCGTGCTCGCCTCAGAAACCTACGTAACAATCTTTTGTTTTATTCCACGGTGTAAATCGCGCTATTCTATAGCATTCGAATTAGACCTGCTTTTATGATTCCGCCGCGGTAGAGAACTAATAATTTGCTTTTGGAGAGCAGGAGAACCTACGGCGAGAAATTCTCGTAAAGTAGTCATAAAAGCTAACCAAGGTATTACAACAGTATAATGAAATAAGCTTGATGAATGGATTTGAAAAAAAAGTGTGGATTAAAAAAATCATTAAGCATAAAAACAATAAGTTTTTCCCATTTTTTTTTCATACAGAGGATTTGTTCTGGAAGATCAGTAAAACTAAAAGATTTAGGAAAAAAATATAGAGCTTGCCTAACTAGGCCGATGTTGAGATAAAAGAGAGAAAACAAGCTTTCAGAAACAAGAGCGAGGAAGTAGAAAGAGTGGACGGGGTGGTTTGGTGCCTTATTAAGCATCCTTATCGCCTGAGACGGACCGAGTGGACATGGCCGTTTAACTTTTACTCGACCTGCGAACAAGTAATGGGACACACTGACCGGTGAGATAGGACCCGACAGTTCCTTCTCTTTTCTCGTAGAAACCTTCGCCTTATCAGACTCGAAAAACTTGACGACTGTAAACACCGAACGACCCTGCACAGTTTGATCGCAGATATTCCAACCGAGATTTACAACTGTCGTTGTCCAGTTAAGGCCGTGATTTGTGAACACAAAAATTCGATTTCTTTTGAGCATATCGATGTTGAATCCATCAAAGTCCTTTTTTCGTTTTAATATTGGTCCAAACATTGAAAATAACGTAGCAATGACAGTGCGATTACAATCCATAAAATAATCATACGACGTAAAATTTTGCAGCCTTTCATCCCGGTGATATTATTACTTTTATCCGTGAACCGCGCTTGACAGTACAACGTGGCGAGTGTAACAATAAAAACTGACGAACCGCGAGTACTGTTTTACCCCCGTAATCATAAATGTTACGTCCAACGGCGAAACACAAATGGACATTCAACAATCCGAACGATATTTTCACATCGCGCGCCAGCTGCCGCACCACATTTCATTTTGTCACCAACGCATCCTTCTCGTTTAATTATTCGACATCCGTCACGGCGAACGGCAACGCCGTAGACTACACAAAATTCGAAATATTTTATTCCCTAATAAAATATCTTGTTGTAGAAGATGAAAATCTCGTCACGATGAATTCATAAAACGGATCTATAAATTTTCAACTCTAATATAAGAAAAAGATTGCCTCTACAACATTGATTAATTGGAATCATAGCTCATTTCTCTCTATATTCGAGTCATCTAATTATATCACGTTTGTACAAATTTTTATGCACATAAATTCATAACATCGTCACACTGATATCATTGCTCTATTCATGAATATTTGTCTAGTGAATATAATATCTGGTATTTACACGGGAATTCAGCATGTCAGCAAGAAACGAAAGGACAGAACTACATTCGGTGTTGAATGTGCGGTGAAAATGCGGGATGTTTTATAAGTCTCTTGTTTGCAGATGATCCCCAGAGAACGAGAGGGATTAAGCGAATTATTGTGTGGTTTCGACATCGCATGTGACTCTGAAGGAAATTATGGCACCAGTTATACGTTTTCACGATATAATAATCCTGGTGGTTTTAGGACATGGTTCTCTCAAACGTTTGCATTACAGCATTGACCATCGTTATAAGGGCGTGATCGGCAGATCACCCAGGTTTACGCAGAACAATAAATCATCTAAGGGTCCCATGACCGTTTCCTCTAGGAATCTCAGGTATAGGTACAAGATTCTCAAAAGGATGTTTATCTCTCGAAGACCTCGTCAACCTGTCGACTAATCCTATTAGCAGCAGTGGATCTTGTTGCATCGCAACTACTATTTTCTCGTTGTCCCCCGGCACGTCGACATTCATCCGACGTTCAGCCTTGTTCTCCAGATATTTCCAAGGAACTGAGCTTAGTTCTGTTTCATTTGTCATAAAAACTCCTTTACATATCAATACTTCAAATTTTTTTGCTATCGATTATGTTCTTTTATTGTGCATACATGGTATGTGTGCGTTCAAAATAAAATTCATGATAACAATAATTTTTCTATTGACAATAAATAATTATTTTTATAGAGAGTAAATAAATAGTAGTAAATTGTCAAAATAATTATCAATCAAGAACTTTTGATTTAATAATATTTTTTACAATTTAATGATTTAAAAAATTTTATTCTTTGAACAATGGTTCTCGGATTTTGCTTCTTGTTGGAGAGAACTTTATACGAACAAACAAATCCTTCACATTAATAAGTAAATGTTTTATCCGCAATTAATGATTTCGATCTATTGATAAGATTTAATAATCCGTGAAATTATTTCTAAGTAGCACAGTACGGAATAAATTCCACGGCTAATCTGCTCAGTGTTCTCACGTTTTTTGACGAATTTTTCAAATTTTTGACAACATGACAGTAGACCAGAACATATCTTTGGCTTACACATTGACACCAGAAAGATTAGCTATACAAATTGGCTAGTGTCTATAATCAGTTTTTATATATTTAAGACCATCGCAAATATATAGTCTTAAGATAGAATAAGAAGATCATAAATTAATCATAGAATTGTATTCAACGATTAAGATATTATTTAAGACCTTGCAATAAGAATGAATTATGAATATAGGCCTTATTTTATTTTACAATTTTATATTTTACGAATAAAATATCTTTGAATAAAATATCCTTCAGTGCTTTATCGATTAACATTCTATTATCATAAAAATTTCAGTTTGTAATTTTTTTTGATAAAATATATTAAATATTTATAATATGAAAGTATGTTATTAAATATTAAAATAACTTTAATTAAAAATTGATTATCTCTCTAATATAATTATAAATTATTTTATTCAACAAAATTTTTGAAAAAAATATTTTAAGTACAAAATCACTCTATTTTGAAATTAAAAATGAGCCTAATAATTTTAACATTTCACGAAAAGTTTCATCTTGAGTTTGATCTTTGCGATCTTGACCGGACCATAGGTACGAAAGTAATTCGCTCTCCTTGCAAGGGCGACGCATGGACGGTATGAGAAAGGGGAGACGGAGGAATGTGGATTTATTTAAGTCCTTTGCCGTCGAGTTGACAAGAGTAGAGCCGCGTAAACATACTCGTTCCTCCTTGTTCAGTCGTGGCCGTGCAATGTCCCGTGGCGAAGCGAGGCGTCGCGACGCAGCTCGCAAGATCGTTCGTTTGCCGGTGGTTCTCTTGTGGTGAATAGAGGGGACAAAAGGCGTCGCGACGTCGATGGGCACGTTCGAAAAATACCACCGCCCGCGCGCGAAGCGCTCGCAACCAATTGCGGATAATCGGACTGCCTATGGACCCCGCCCGTTGGCCAACGAGCCATCTCGCGATTGCTCCGTTCTACCTGAGTCGCCGCCCACGACATTTGGTGGGGACAGCGATGCTTTCGGTTTTCCTCGCCAGAGGGGGAGCCGTGACAGAGCGGAGTGGAGAAGCCCGCTGAAGTGGTGTGAGTGGTGCCGAGTCAGTCGCAGACTGGAGTGCCCTGTGAGAGCAGGGGACGGACCGAACGAACGAACGAACTGTGTGAGCTCCCTATACCTAATCGGTCGTGACGCTTCTCACTCGCCTCTCTATCCGAATGTCCGTCCCGTTCCTTCGTTATTGTCATCTTGATACTACTATCATGTTCCGGTGCTACGTGCCGTGTCAGCTGTTTTCATGACGCGACGTGTCGCGAGTTGGAAACCGTTCCGTGTCGTAATAAAGAGAAAAGTTGTCCTCGATATCGTGCGTTTTCGCTGACCTCGTCGTTTATCTTGGAAGGCATTTAAACAGGAACTAAGGATTGAAGTGCGCGTAATCCATAAAACAGCGCGATGACACTCCGTTAACGTGACGTATGGCTGAAGAAGAAAACGTGCGTCATGAGGCCGACTACGGCCCGGGACTTGGGGGCAGCCTGATGGCACTCCTTGCCGGCGAATGTTCGTCGCGTTTTGTTTCCCGTATGTCGCCACGATATTATCACGCGTAGAAACTCAGTGAGAGAGAGAGAGAGAGAGAGAGAGAGAGAGAGAGAGAGAGAGGAGAGAGAGGGAGAAAGAGGGAGTGTAGTGCCTGCAGATGCGTTTGTGTCCTGATCCTCTTTGGTTCCACAATATATTCGGAGAGAAAAAGACGGAGAACTGCACGTAGACTCAACACTCGTAGATTCTAGACATGTCGGCGTACGCGCAATTCGGATATTCGTATCCGTCGGCGTCCCAGGTAAGTCATTAGAGCTATAACAATTAAATAATTATATAAAATGCTTGTATGAATTTGTCATGAGAAGAATGAGGAAACCTTCGTTCCAAAATAAACAACTCACAATTTACCTTGACATTTAAAATTTGCCATTTTTGACTCACACGTGACTCTTGGCGCAGCATCGAATCTCGATGCAGGAATCAAACATTTTCATTTCGGATGATTTTGTGACCGGAAAGATACATGCAGCCAAAGAAATCGATCTTGTTTGTTCAATTGTTTAAAATTCAAGTTTATTGTCACTTGAAATACTGTTTCCTGTTTTCTTGTAAAATCTGCTGGTACGACTTTATATTCCTCATTTATCGTACATAATATCATCACATAATCGCACACTTTACGTAAGTAACCTACCTCATGCTGAGATCTTGGAACGAGAATCGATCGAAGAGCGGGTTTGACGAAGCGGAATTCCACGACCGGTCGTTGCCAATAATAGCGCACAATTAACATTCGCGCGAGTTCTCTCGAAGAAAGCGAGATCGCCTAGAGGCGCACCTGCCTTCTTCGTTAGTAGCAGGCTAGAGTGCATAGCTTATAGAACTAACTTGGAGCTCAGCGGCGGCCGTCGCTCACGAGCGTGACGTTTCGAAGAAAAGGGCCGCATTCTAATGCTCATTTAGCGCAAATGTAATTCCGTCTGATGTACTTGATTTCTTTGACGCAGTGATTAATGCCAATACAAGAGGAGAATAAACAGTTGTATCTAACAATGCCAGAGTCACATCTAACATTTAATATGCGATCGGAATACTAGAATTCTCTAATATAAGAAACTCCAATTTATAATAAACTCCTTGCGATACGGATTTCACGTGAAAAATATGATTTAATTAATTAATCGATGAATAGTATTCTCATATGATTGTCTAGAAAAAACAAAAATATAAATATAAAGATATATCGCAAAAATTCTACAGTTTTGGCCATAAATATTCCTACATATTAACATTTTTATCTAAACAAAATATAAATTAAAATACAGATTTATTAAAAAGTAATATCTATTTTTATAACAATTTAGTATTTTATAACAATTTTAGTGTTAGTTCTTCTTTAGCTTTTATTATTGCTTCTTTCAATAAAATATAATAACTTAAGGGCTTTATATATTTATGGCTAAGGCTATATATAGATAATAACTTTAAGAAATCATCTTTTATTAATCAATCTTCATTGAATAAATTATTATTCGATTAAATCAATTACCTAAGAGAATTAATTAATTATCACTAATATTCTCACGAAAGAGAATCTACGCAAAAGAGAGTTTGTAATGATTGCTTGTTCAAGGCATTGAATCTAATTTCTTTTTCAACGTCGGCATCTCCAATTTAATGAGAGTATGGCATCCGAGCTGCTCTTATGAGGATGATTGACGCGCGACTTTTTACACAGAATAATAATTAAAGAGTCATACGCTTGCAATACTGCATGAGGCTTACTTAATCAATGAGTTACTTAACGTGCGCTTTCTTTCCTCATGACATACGTGCAAAAATTAGAGGTCAAACGAACGAGATAAAATAGAAATTCCTTTTTGAATAAATAATCTTAAATTGATCAGTACATTAATACGTACTTAAACAAGAAGAAAATATTTTACATTTCCGTTGGATTACAAGCTACTTGCGAATGACAGAAATAGCAAGAAGGCGCTAACATACAAGAAAAAATAATTAAAAAGTGGAAGTAAATACTTTTGCTCGATTGCTGAACGAAAACAAGTTCTTGTGGTTCTTGGTAGTAAATAACACTAATTCCTTTTATTGCATTAATCGGATTTATCACTCTTCATAAAAAGTGAATATTTTAAATATAATTTTAATTTGCATATTAAGTAAAGAACAGATTATACCGTTGAGACAGACAATAAATGTTATAAACTATTTACGACTTTGTTGTTGACTATTTTTATTGACAGAACAATACCGATGTAAAAGATATCTGTAATGTATGTAGCCTATTGTGTTATTCATCATTATATTCGTGATTGACGATAAAAACCAACTAACAAGTTTTGCCATGAATAATTGTCTAAAAATAAGCCAAGAAATAAAATAATATATATTTCGAAAACTTACACGAAAAAATACCGTAAGAACTGTAATATCACAGTTCGCATAAAATTCATGTTTGCAGCAATCGTTTGGGGACACAATATTAAAATACGCTGTTGAATATGCGGGATAACATTAATGTTAACAAAACGTTGGACGATATAGCATTATAAAGATGTATTATGTGTCAGTTGTCGAGTTAAATTAGATAGACGGTAATTAAGATTCTAGTGGACGGTTCGCAATGAATATTCAGATGTACGTTTTGCTCCATTTTGAGTTTTTCTCCGCTTGATTCAAAATTTAGTCAGAGAATTTATCAGAAATCGCTCGAACGATTTTATTGATAATTGTTATTATTTAATTACGTAGAATTAAAACAAAAATAATTTGAACTGCGAGCAAAATGCTGCCATTAAATATCAGAGAAATTGTATTAATGGTTTATATTAATAGATTGGCATTTTGAAAACATTAGGTTCATGATAGGTTTCTTCTTTTATGCCGTAAAGAATAAAAAAAAAATGCAATGATAATGACTTAGATTTTCACGAGAACATTTTCAATCGCAAACTTGTCGTGATACGAGAAGAAGCGCGCGACTTCTCAGATATTCTGTTACGGATTATAATTTTGCTTTCCGTAAATGATGACGTATGCTCGGTGGTGACAGGAGTACGTCACGGTACATCTCTACTATATTCTCCAAAAAGAGGAGGGAGGCGAGGGAGGGGGGAAGAGGAAATAAATAATGCTCGATAAAAGCGGCGCGCGCGTAAAGCGCACCGAGGATCGCGCAGGTGCAAGTCTGTGCGTACCGACTCCTGGCAATAATACGGGTAGATCTGCCCGCATCGGTCCGGCGTAGCCGTGGAAGATCTGCGTTGCAACGTGGAGAGTTGTAAATTGCCATTATTCGCCACAACGTCGTTGAAACGTAGGTACGCGTATGTCGAGGCTTACATATTCCGGACGTGCCTTCGCCGCTTCCCGGGGGAAAAAAAAGATATTGCATCGAGGCCTCCTATCTGCCATAACGAGCTAAGAATTTGCATAATCGCGCTGATGAGCAGCGGTGCCTTCATTTCATAAACACCGTTCCTGATTGATTCATTGGAACGTGAAGTAATTTGTGGAGAAACTTCGCCATGATATTTCGCTATAGCTCGCGTACCGCGTTATTGCAATACATCATGGCACTTTCGATATCCTGTAAGATATTGCCGAAGTCATGATTTTGTTAGAGTTGCGTTATCAAATGCCAAAACTTAAGCAATACCTGTCGCTTCGATTTCTTAAGATAATTTGCGGATCACACTGCTCGTTAACTTATTAATTTTTTTATCCTGCAGCAAAGTATTCTGATATGATGCATGATGTATACATTAGAAATACTTATAAAAGTTTTTTCTCTCTTTTCTTTATATAAAATTAATATGAATTAACTTCTTAATGTGAAATTAAATGTGGACTAAAACATTACGGCGATGAGCCGTTCATTTAATCGCAATCTACATCGTGCAAATGAAGTAAGAGATCCGGTTGCAGTGATTGTACCGTTGGAAACTTCAACGAATGATTAACATGTATATATGAGTAGTAATTATGTATAATTATCTAAATGGCGTTACGAAATTTGTCATGGTTTGCGAACGCGCGTTGCAAGCCGCGAGATAATAACTATCTTGTGCCAATGATTTCTAAGCATATGCGATAATTGATGTTTATATTCTACTTATAACACGACTCACCGTAGATAAAACGGAACGAGTCGTAAAATCTACAATTGTAATTTTAATTGAATATTAATTGGACAGATTCGATTAACTAATATACTTTCCAGTGATCTCTTGTCCCCTAAATCATAAATCAATATATATATCATTTTTGTGATCTGACTGCATTTTAATGTTGTTTCCTATGTATTATACAGCATTAAAATGTTATTGTGAATCGCATAAATGATTGAAAGTGATCTACATTAATATCATTCACTTCACGATTGAAACGTTATAGAATTATCATAATTAGAAAGAAAGTGTACAAGACTGTACACTAAAGAAGTAAAAATGATAAGAATCATTTTTCGTTTCAATTTCTTTTTTTTTTGCTGGGAGAAGCTGCGTGCCTCCGTATTCTAATGATCGCGCTTACCAAAAGGGTTAAACTTTTGAGTTGTGGTCACTACCGCGTCCCGTCATTCAACACCATCGCTCTATCTACGCTCGAGCATCGTGCTCTGTTCGCTAACAATAAGTTACACTACTGTGATGGCAATAATGGGAATCGTGCAACGCGGTATATCGTGCTCCGCGGCATATAATTACGAACGTCGACACGGAAGCACCTCGGTATCCGCGATATCGATTTTCAGGATCGTGGCCTGTACATTCTCTCTCTCTCTCTCTCTCTCTCTCTCTCTCT
>Ga0157364_1008102_pt1 | contig 10874 bp, 11 predicted proteins | sample AttsexASBM2_FD_111476 | JGI IMG/M metagenome (GOLD analysis project Ga0157364, IMG submission 111476) | Fungus gardens microbial communities from leaf cutter ant in Ribeirão Preto, State of São Paulo, Brazil - Atta sexdens ASBM2 | ecosystem: Host-associated > Fungi > Mycelium > Unclassified ... | reverse complement strand
TTATATATATATATATTTTATATATATATATATATATATATATATATATATATATAAAACTCGCGGTGTCGGCGATCTTTACTACAAACATGACAAGCGTTTCATCCGGCACAGTCCATCACGTTATATTCATTCTTTCTTTTCTTTCCTCCTCTCCTTTTCCCTTTTTTCCTCAGTAAATTCAATATTTATACACTATCTTACAATCCCTTTCTCTTTCTCCCTTTCTTTCTCTATCTCCCCTTACCGTTTTTTTTCTCTTCTTCATATTTTCTATGTACAATTCAATTTTTGACCTTCTCTCTCTTTTTTTAAGATATTAATAAATGATAGTTACCAGCATCTATCTACACTGTAAATGATTTAATAGTTGATTTTTTCTCCTTAAACGCTACTGTGCTAATTAATTTTTTATTTATCATTTATATCACATTGTTCGCATTATTCATTTAGCTTGAGTGCTCAGTGCTATACTATCTTTAGTTTCCATCCGTTATAAATCTTCCTCGATCCGTTTGGTTATCTTCGCTCTAACGAAATTATTTACATGAGGCTATTACATCGCTTAAATAGTTACCGATAAGGGTCTCAGTCGCGGCTAAACAGCTGATTGTAAAATATCACAGAAACGATATTTCACAATCAATGACATTTCTTTTTTTTTCTACTTTTCTCTATTCTAGTCCCGCTCACAGCTTTGTATTTCTTGCGTGTGTATGTATGTCACAGGACATGCGTATAATCATTTGCATTCATTGTACGACTTGAGGTTTCGTCGAGTGAAAGCGTTTGCGTTGAAAATTCAACAAAACTTTATTTTTGACTAGTACCTCGAACCGAGTTTTCATTCGGTTTTTCGTCGTCTTTATTGCAAATTGAATTTTCTCGTTACGTCCCGAACACTAAGAAGCGCGTAATACGACGATGGATAAGTAATTTTATTAAAACACATTAATTTAACTGATGAACTTCTCCTTTTCCATTGAGACACCAGTGGCATCGAGATTAAATGAAAATTTGGGAGATTCGTGTACTTATAGAGTATAATGACTTAAGATTTGAAAAGAAGAAAGGAAGTCTATATAGTAAACTGAATAACATAAACAAATTGTATAATCTACAGCATGAAGAACTTTTCTTATGTCGAATTTCTATCGAGTTAGCCAAGTATCTGTCTGCCTTAAACATCGAATAACGTCAATCAAAATATGTTTATGTGATTTCGTAGCCCCTTAAGGCACGCATTTACATCTTAACTCGAATCACTAATCATACTATTCACGATTAAATAATTTAAAGGATACAAAACAAGCTGATACGCAGATATGTAAAGGATAATAGTACTAATAATGTGCACAAAGGCTTTGGTATTCGAAAGAGAGAAAGATCGTCAACAATTATACAATGTGCGAAAAAGCAGGAAACATTACGCATTGAGTTACATCGGAAAGATATTTCGTTGTATAAACGTCTTGTGCAATGAAAATATCAATTATTACGTAGTGATTTTATATAATAAATATGTATCTCAAATGAATTCATTGTTCCAGCAATCGTTGTCGATGATCTCATCACTGGAATACCAAACGGAAGCGTACAGTATGATTTTATAGGAGCGAACAAACGTACAAGATATTTTTCGATAAATAAGGTTAAAATTATGTTAAAAGTGACATATAGATTTCTTATTCCATAAACAGCTTATAACTTCTTCAATCTTCAACTTTCAACTCCCCAATAAACAAAATTGAGACATTGCAATCGAATTCGAGATTATGAATTTATTACTTTCATAAAATATCATATCTCTTACTTACATCGAAATTTGTTATTTCAAAAAATAAAAAATGCAATAAGAACTGCATAAAAATTTTTATTTTTCCACATAGTTGTCGTAAAATTTGATGTAATTTCGATTTGTACCTTATTTATCGAACAATTCTCGTACATACAGAAAATAATGAAAAATAGTTTGATAAATGCGTGCAATCATTCTAGCTTCCCGAACAGTTGTGAGCATTATCATTTCCTTCTATTCTACTCGAGCCATTTTCGGTTGTTATGCAAGAATTGCGTTACAGAAATGAATGTAATGTATAAAAGCATGAAACGTTACAATGCACACGTATTCACGAGACAGATTACAATGATGACGGCGACTTAAAATATACATTCCTAAATCCTTTCATATGAAATCTGAGCATGAAGAAATTAATATGTTCGTAGCGCGTTGCAATTATGCGTTCGTGAAAAGCGCGACAGCGATTTGTATAAACATATAATAAATACAGAGGAATAAATACTTAATATGTATTATAACAAACCTACATAATCTGTTGCCAGTTTCTAAATAACTCGCTTTTATTCGCTTTTATCGATTTAACAAGATTTAATACATCTTGTGATTCAATTATCAAAATTAAACAGACAGACCTCTATATAGAGTTCAGTATCCGTTCTCCACAGCCGTTTTATAAATTTTAAGACACAAAAACTCATCATAATTTTCCAACTTCCACTCACTAAATAATTAAATCCAAATCATTCCAGAGCTTTTCTTTTAATATAATACTAAGAGTACTGATATTTTTTCTTATGATACTTTTTCAATTGCAATAAGATATAATGAAATTTGTCAATTTATGGATCTCACAAAACACAGTCAAGCAATTTAAAAGTTATGCAAAAAGTAAAATTTGTTTTATTGCAAGTCAAAGTTTTTTTTTCGTTTCGTTTATAGAAAAAATATCTAGGATGTCTGAAGTAACATAAAACACTTAAAAAAAAAGTCAAGGTAAGCATACATAACAAAAGAATTCTCAATCGAGAATATGATGAAACAATGATCTGAATAGCATATGATATATATAGCCGGTATAGTCTAAAAAGTTTTAAAGTCTTAATTTGTCAACATGTTAACATGAAAGCTTTCTTGACACTCAGGCTACAGTCGTAAATTAATTTGTTAGAACTTTACATTTAATTTTTATGCACACACAATAAACTATCTCCCTTAATAAAATCAAGATACCGTGTACATGTGTTGAGCAAAGATTTTTTTTCACACTTTCTCAGTCGATTTATTCTTCGGAAGAGCTCATATCTCGAACGTCAATCTTTATGGGACACAAATGATGTTTTAAAATGCAAGACCATTTTGATGTTAGAAAAAGAACAATAGACAAATCTCGCGTCAGATTCTTCCACGATATTTACTGTCTGTCGTAAAATATTTCAGATATAAATCACTCACATTCTCGCTAATTTATCACTAACATATCTAAGCGATTCCAACAAATAACAAAAGATAGATTTACTTTAGATAGATGTAGAAATTTACTCGAAACACCAGCAAACCGTATTTTGATATTCCAGCGCAATCAGATTAATTTTGCCTTTCCTTGATTCTGTCAGACAGTCGAATTCGAGGTCGAAGAAGGTTGTGTACTGGAAGCTGTCGCCGCCGTTGTTGAGGGTGCTGTCGACGTTGACGGTGAGCTCACCACGACGACAGGTTTCACTAAAGTCGTGGTGTTAAGATACTGAGCGTTTACAAGCGGCATTTGTCCCACGGACTTGAGAATGGGAGTAGTGATCATCTTCCCCGCGAGACTCGATGGTGCTAAGATGTGAGCGGTCACCTGATTACCTTGAGAGACGACAGTCATCGGCGTAACAATCGGAGTCAGACCGGAGAGAGGCGTGTGCTGGCCGACGATGTGAGCTATACTCTCTGTAGATGGAGAGTTTTGCATCATTGTTGAGGTTGGTTTGCCCGTAGCGGTTTGAAGTGACACTCCATGACTTAAAGTTAATCCTGTAAATCATAAAATAATGAATGTATTAAGCTTTTTTTGCCGCATCGTATCGTAGTAGAAGCGGCAACTCATAGCAATGCACATTCCGAATAGCTATGAAACTAGAACATTGTTATACACACCATTTGCCGGAAGTATATTCAATTCCGCGCCACCGGGAAGTCTTGCCAATTCCGAGCCATTACCGCCAACGAGCGTTACGCCACCGACCATCTTATGTGTATTTTGCGCATCTCCCGTTCTTATTCTCGTCTGGGCGTCTACAATGAATGAGCGATGAAACATTTTTATTTAAAAATGTCTAAAAGTTTGCTTATATCCTTTCTATGCATGGAAATTAGAAAATAAACATCATTTTATGAAATCTTCGAGTCATAGAAAAATCCGAAAAAAGTATCATGCGCGTGGATCTTACGAGATTAAATTTATATTAAATCTATCTATAAAAGCGTATATATATATATATATATATATACATATATATATACTCACTCGATACATTCAACGCGGGCGAATGCGTAGCAAGGACCAACGATCGACCCTCGTTTCCCGAGTGCACGAAAGTGACGGGTCTAACATCATTCGCAGACGACTGTACGGCCAGGGCTAACGGCCTATCGTTGTTGGACAAATTAGAGTGCACAAATGTCACTCTGTTGTCGTTGGCGGTGGATGAGTGAACGACCAGTGCTACGGGCCTTGGCTCGTTTCCAGCGTTTGATTGCACAGCAATCAGCGGTGGCCGGGATTGATCCGAAGAGTTCTGTACCGCCAATGTCAGAGGCCTGGATTCATTGTTGCCAGTAGTATGGGTAACTAAAAGCTGCCGCGTATCACCCGGTATTACCCTTAGTCCTGGCCCGATATGTTGCAAGGCTGGCACGATGGTCGCAAGACCCTGACTCGTGTTCAACATTTGAGCACTGATCGGTAGATGCAGTTGATGCGGCTGCTGAACTATACTGGCGGTAGACGACGTAGCGACCTTCTCCTGAAATAAAAATGCCAATCTCGTCTAGTCTTCTAAATGCCAATCTTTAATAATTTTAATCTAATAAATCTATAGATATATTTACATACGTTTTAGCAAATTTAAATTTGATGTGCGCTATATGAATTTTCATACACGCGTTCGACGAATCCAGGCCAAATAAAGAGTTGAATAAACACGAAGGGACAAACTTGCTTCGATGAGCATGGATGGTGTCACCACAAGTACCAATACCAAATTTACATGACAAACACAATATGATATAAAGACATGTCACGCACTTTCAAAGCCGTTTCCAGTAACAATCTGTAAACGGCTCTGCAAATGCGTAGTAACTTGCTTTAGCACCAGTTTATTGCAAAATCATGATATTTATGATCTCGCCTTGGATATGATGCAAAAAATAACTTCATCATGTCATTTAGAGTAGAACATACTTGCGTTGGAGTAGAAATGCTGGGTGCGGGTGCCGTTCCAGCAGTCGAACTTGCAGGTGGACTCTCTCTGGAGCTTCGTGCAAGATTCAGATCCTGCGTTTGGCAAACGACACCCGCAGTCGGGGCTTGACTATGAATATTGGAAGTCGTGCTAGTAGACTGTAATGTTTGCGGAGAACTGGCCGTTGTCACACTATTCAGACTGCTCGTGCTGCTATACCTTGTGCCACCCCGTGACAATCCAGTAACGTCAACTTCAGTATTTTCTAAAACTTGTTAAAAAGATTTTTATTAGATAAAGAATATTGATAAGAATAAATTTTCTACCATAAAATAAAAAAGAAAGATTAGGTAGACATAAAAGATACAGAGAAATTTTCTTCTCAAACGAGAATAAATAAATAATAAAAAAATAGAAATTCAAGAAAAAATAGGATACCAAATAATCGTAAATAAGTTTATGGAATTTTTTCCAAAATAAAATTTCCATTTTTTTTATTTAATCGCTTTTAAGTTACAGCTAAAAGAGGATGAAATAAATCTGCTTTCAAAATAAAGGAGAACTTTATTTAAAAAATTCTTTTATTACGAGAAAAACAATTTCTTTGATATGATGAGGAAACTTATTAACTTTTTTAATTTTACAAATATATCTCACCAGTTTTGGCGGTTGTCACATCCGTCCCAGGATTCTGTTCCAGCAAAAGAGAATTGATGTCGATGTGATCCCAAGTTGCATTGAGTTCTTTTTTCAACGCAACTAATCTCTGTTGAGCCGCAATTTTTTCTCTCGCGAGTCTCTCCATCTCATGTTCATAATCTCGTTCTCTTTTTCGCAGTGCCTACGACGTACAAGAAATATTTTTCATAATTAAAATCTTTCTCTTTTAAATATTGCCTCTTATGTAACAAATGTAATCTTCTTTTGCTCGTATGCTCTTCCTCGAGCATACATATGTATGTATATTACAGTAATATATTTATTAAAATTATGAAAATTATTTATTGAAAAAATCCAGAATTTTTTATTTACAATGTTTTCAAGAGTATTCAAATAATTATTCATTAGTAATTATTCGTTAAAAAGAGACGTTCTACATTTTCTACATTTTCTTTCATGTGGAATTAGCTTCTTATTCCCGATTGTACCATCAATTAATAAGATGACGGATCAAACTTTGTATTTTTGACATAAGATTTATGTTTAGATAACTTTAGTGTTAATGTCTCTGCCGCTTTTGATGTCCTAACGAGTTGCATCATGCGTAACAGTCAACAGCGACGACATTGGACGATAAAAGTCTAGAGAGTAGTGCGCGCTGTATGTATGTACGTGCCGTGCGACGTGACATCGATGGCCGTGCGGTCACGTGGAGTCGATATAGGTAATCCGTCTCGTAAAAAAATGTAATGCGCACAGAGATGATGCGATATATGCGAGAGAAGGGAAGGAGCGATCGGCAGGGATCTACGGTACAAAGGTGAGGACGCGAATCCCCGAGAGGAGAAAGATTAAAGAAACAGAGCACAAGACAAGGAGAAGATTTTCAAAAGACATTACGAATATGGAAATGTGGTGAAATTGAAGGGGAAGACGCAACTTCCGAGTATCTTTTCTTCATGTTGTCTGGCATTAGTGATTGCTCGAGGATCATGGCTTATCGTGCAATGTCTTGCGACAACGGCAAAATAGAATGGAATACGCTATAAATCATGTATTTTACATAACGGGCTAAAACTTGCCTGTATGTATTTGTTCGCTGCATGGAGAATAGAGAGATTCGAAGATTTTTTTTCGTCTTGTGATGGTAGCTGCCTCTTTAGAATTTCAAAACACTCCTTTAGATGAGCCCTCCGATTCTTTTCCAGCTTATTGTGTACTTCCCTAGTACCAGATCGAATTACACATGCTCTATAATGAGAAAATATAAATTAGAAAACAATACACAAATAGGAATAAATAAAAGAATTATTTCTCTATCTCCTTCCGAATCTTAAATTTATAAATTTAGGATAGCAATTTTGCAGTTATAACAGTAGCTACTGTTTTATGTGAAAAGGACAATATTGTTAAATATCTAAAAATTTAGCAGATATAGATATAAAAATTATTTTATTGGAGCATCAATATAATGAATCAAACTGGTTGCTAGAATCAATCAAAACTTAAGATTCCTACGTATTATTTTGATGGTCCAATAATATTTTCAAATTTGTATCTAGTTGAATTTTTAGATACTTGAGCAAAATTTCATTCTTTCCATAATATGCAACGCGATCGCGTAACGCCACGCGTTACTGTCGTGCAATGCAAACGCGCCGAGCGACGCATCGTGCACGTGCCATTCACCCTGGACACGTGCACGGCGTAAATAGGTATAGCCGCCTGTAACATCGGCGACGGCGTCGCTAGTGCACGCAGAGGAGCGGAGAGGAGAGAAGATGAGGCGAGAACGCGCGAAGCAACAGGCTGACGTATCGACTCGCAATGGAATGTGTCGGTGTCGCCGCGTAAGTATGTGTCCATCATGGACAGATATTATAGAATCTATTTTAGAATTCTATGAATTCGAATGTAATAGTATTGATAAGATATGCAATAAGCAAGTAGAGATCAATAAAGCCTTTTCCTAGCTTGATCCTTGGTCCAATTCTCAATTCTTAGTTTAATTCTCATACTTTAGTTTGTAAATTCAAGATTAGTTCGTGATACAATTAAGAATAAAATTGTTATTACAAAATCATTAACGCTAAATGTTGTAACGGCAAATAATTTGGGTTTATGATACCTCTAGAAGAGGATGCGAAAATAACGTAAAGAAAAATACAGAAATTTATTGATAAGCTTACCCAGTTGTTCGGTGTTTCTTATTGTCGTGGCTCGTTTCATCAATAACGAGGTTGCCTACAGTTTGCTGAGATTGATTCGGATTGTGATTCTCCATATAATGATTATGCGTGCTATGATGATCGCTATGATGGTGATGTTGTTGATGAGGTTGCTGCTGTTGCTGATGATGTTGCTGCTGTTGCGGCTGCTGTTGCTGCTGCTGCTGCTGCTGCTGCTGCTGCTGCTGTGGCTGTTGTGAATGATGATGAGGATGAGGATGATGAGACATGGAATGGAGCGCAGTCAGCTGAACAGAGGTTGATCCGGTTGATGACGGCGTGACTCGTGTATTGGAGACCATAGATGTACCTCGAAAATGAGTTGAAAGACTCATTCTGTTGTTCTCCAATGGTTCTTCTTCTGCAACATCATTAGAATGATTTTACTTAAGATATTAAAAAGTTTAAGTTCATATTTTCAAGAAATAAATTTTATAACAAAAGATTATTATTTATCTTAGAAAGCTTAGAAAAGATTTTCATTACTTTGTAATACATAATATCTACCTTACATAATATCTATCTTTTTTAAAGTTACAAGTTTAAAATAATTTTGAAATAAAATTATTATAATAAATTCTTCAATTCAAATAAAAAATGTATACAGATATATAAATATGCTTAGAAAATATCAAGATCAGAAAGGAACATTCGAATTTTATGTATTTACATGTCTAACGATAAATCGATAGTCGAGGAACATGTATCGTCATTTGAAAAGTTCTCAGAGCGTTCCGATAGAAGCCAAAATTTTATTGCAGCGATTTTATCGTATCATCCCAAAACTTTCATTCTGAATATAGACACATTCACAAGAGCCACTACAATTCCTAACATTCCACAGATGCAGACGAGTTCTTAGCTTGCCATTCTATTCTATGCTCGAGCTTGAATGGCCACGCTTTCGCCCAAGATTAGCAGATATTTTCTGGAGTGGCGATGGCTTTGAGCATGTCAATCCTTTCGTCGACAACTTATTTCTTGCACAGAATATATCGGAAATTATATCAATAATTCACTTGATTAAGTTTTAATTTATATAACATTTATATAACATTATTTCATTTTTAATATTTTTATACAAATAATTAAAAAGATACAATTAGGAATGTGATATATTACATACTGAGTAGCAATCAAATATATATATATATATAAAATGTCTATATAATAATTTATTATATGAAAATCAGTTTTGAAATTAAATAATTATATTTTCTCATTATTATTTAACATAAATGATTTTTAATTGCATTGTCATAATACATAAATCGACCAATGATTAATTATTGTAAATATCAAAGTCAATATCAAAAATCAAGAGAATATCAGGCTATTTAACATTTAACATTTAAATAGAGAAACATTTTGCAAGTAACCCCTATAGAATATATTATTATGCGAGAATTTCACGCCATTAGGAATGTCGTGCTTTGAATGGCAGTTTTCCTGGATAAGAAAGATTAACAAAAATTCGCGAACAGCCGCAACGTCTCACTACTGGCACGAACAGCAGCTTCCTCTCTTCCCATCCTCAAGCTTCGCTGTATCCACCATCGGCACAATAAATTAGCGCAGCACGTGTACGCACATGCAGCTAAACTCATTCATGTGCAAGTCGACTTGGCAACGACCGTCCCGTCGCATAGCTCGCGTCTCTTCCTAAATCTATTCCTAACGCTCCAAGACGTGCATCGTGTGCATATATCCGTAAGAGAAGACAACAAGAGACCGAGAAACTAACGACGGCATTGCGTACACGCGAAGAAATCAACCATGAATAGTTAATTTCCACAAAACGCACCACGCACCGATTTATGTCAATTCGCATTCGAGAGATCTTCAAAAAATATTTATCGAATAATTTATTAAAGACAAATTCAAATTTAGATTAGATTTAAACGTTGAAAATTAATTATACTTATTCTGCATAAATATTAGCGATACAAATATCGACAAATAATACCATATAGTATTGAAGCATCAGTCTAATGAATCATCACTGTAAATTAAGAATATATTCCTTGAATCTGAATTGACACAAAATTTTTTTCCAATTTTTTTATGCCGCGAGTTACGGAACATCTCTCACATGTGTACATTCAATCAATCTTGTAGATAAAAAACGCGACTATCAAACATTAGTGAATTCAACACAACAAAGCGAATGTTTACTCGTTCTCTAGTTTGCAGTAATAAATTTTGCACCCGGCATATTTTCACGTTCGCTTACATGCGAGCAGAACCAAGGCGTGATTTTCCTTTCAAATGATATGCCAATCGGTTCAACGGGATTTTTTTCGCAAATACACGAGTGTCAATAGTTTATTCGGCGAGAGGAATGTATAATGTATGTTACAGGATAACACCGCATCGCGTGTTAAAAAATCGTGTGGAGCTACTTGAAAAGTATTATTATCGTCGCCATATTCTATGTCTCTGATTTCTTCTTGAAAGTGCATACGATACGCACCGCATTCCTGAATCTTACAAGATAACAATTTGTTAAGTGACAACTTGAAAACTTTTGTTTCTCTGCACATTTAAAAGAAGTAAGCGTGATAAAAAAATGATACTGTTCTACTAAATTAAAAATATTAAAATTGCGTAAGTGTCACGGATTAATCCATTAAGTTACGTTGATGCTGACGAATCTGTCGGCTGAATGCGAAATTTATCGAACATAATTCTATTTTAAAATTCCAATTATGTCAATTTCATAAGTGTTATATATATTAG
>Ga0157364_1008100_pt1 | contig 10875 bp, 14 predicted proteins | sample AttsexASBM2_FD_111476 | JGI IMG/M metagenome (GOLD analysis project Ga0157364, IMG submission 111476) | Fungus gardens microbial communities from leaf cutter ant in Ribeirão Preto, State of São Paulo, Brazil - Atta sexdens ASBM2 | ecosystem: Host-associated > Fungi > Mycelium > Unclassified ... | reverse complement strand
TGGTCAGCCTGGCGGAGTGGGGGCGCATGGGCATCCATACGCCAGACGATTTCGTTAAGGAATTCGGGCGCACGGATCTGGTTCAGGTTCAGAAGATCAGCGGAGAAATTGAGGTCAAAGCGGGGCTGGTGGGCTTCCAGAATCTGGACGGGCTGCGCGGCATCTTCCACCGCTGGGCCTCTCTTAAAACCGCGGCAGACGTGGCGGAAGACGTCAAAATCCCTGAACTGGCTGAGTACACCCGCGAAGCGCCGATGAGCGACGAACAGGCCGTGGTTTACGATCAGCTGCGCGAACGCGCCGAGCGCCTGGCGGACGAGAACAAAACCGAAGGCGTGGCGGTGGACAAAGACGGGAACGAAGTCCCGAAAGATTCCATTTTCGCCATTATCCGCGATATGGACCGCGTCTGTTCGGATCTGGATCTATATCATCGCCGCCTTACGTTCCGCTTCCCCGCCGCGCAGGCCGGCGCGCTCCGCCAGCTGGCCGGCGACCTGCCGCGTCAGGCGGGTGCAGATGACGAGGAGAGTTACAGCGCCAGCGGCGCCGGCGTGGTCACCGAAGAGGGCGATTTCTGCCAGCTGATCGTGCCTGAAGCCTTTGAGCAGGAGGTGCTGAAGCGGCTCGCGCAGTTTGGCCTTAGCGACGCTGACTTGTCCCATCCTATCCCGCCCAAATATTCAGCCCTTATTGAGCAGCTAAAAGAGGGGCTGAAGCGCGGCAAGCAGATTATCTTCACCGATGAGAAAAGCCAGCACGGTAAGCTGAAGCGTATCCTGTGCAGCGCGCTGGGCATGAAGCCCGAGCAGATCGGCATCATCAACGCCACCAGCGTAGCGGCCGCTGGCAAAAAAGGGGCAAAGCTAAAAGCCGTCAAACCTCCCAAAGACCTGCCTGAGGATCCGAGCGACGAGCAGCTGGCCGCATACAATGAGCAGCTGCAGGCGTATGAAAATTACGTCGCCGCGCAGAGCGAGGTGTCTCTCGGCGGGCTGGAGCAGATCGCCGCAGATTACAACGAAGGCCGCACCCCGATTATCATCTGCAACAAAAAGGCGGAGGTGGGCATTAACCTGCACCGCGGCACCACGGATATCCATCACCTCACGCTGCCATGGACGCCCGCCAGTATCGACCAGCGCAACGGCCGCGGCGCGCGCGTGGGATCCTCACAGTCCACGGTTAACGTGCATTACTACTGCGGCAAAGGCTCTTTTGATGAATTCCGCCTGAAAACGCTCAAGCGCAAAAAGAACTGGATACGCGAGATCCTGACATCCGACAAAGCCGCGATGGATAACGCAGATGCCGACAGCGTCGTTGAAATGCAGCTGCTGCTGGCGGCCAATCCGGAAGAGCGCGAGCGCCGGATGCGTGAGCAGCAGGAGAAGGTGCGCGCCGCGGCGCTGGCCGCCGCGAAGGCGCGGGCGCAGATTAACCTGCAGAACTACATGAAGGCGCAGCATGCGGCTAAAACCAGCGTCAGCACGGAAGAGCACGGGCTGGACCTGCTGAAGCAGCAGCAGCTGAATGCGCAGCGTGAGGTTGATGAGGCGCAGGAAAAGGCCGGCAAATACCAGCAGCTTCTCGACGATGAGGACGCCGGTTCACACAGCGACAAAGAGCGCCGCATCAAGCTGTTCTCAACCTCGCTGCGCGCGGCGAACAAAGAACTGGATGAGGCTATCCGGGAGCTGAATCGCGCCAAAAGCCGCGTTACCGCGCAGCAGCGCCGCATCGTTCGCGTCAAAAGCGCCACCAGCAAAATCAAGCAGCTCCGCCCGGTGGTGGCGGACGCCATCAAAACCGGCCTGCTGGATGTGGATCCGGACGTTGTCGATCACGGCGACAAAATGCTGCTGGACGGCGGACGGGTCTATAAAGTCGGTCAGGTCTACCCGGTTTCCATCGGCTACCGCCAGCAGGAATACCGCGACACGGAGAGGGCGGGCTACTCGCGCATCCGCCGCATCGACTTCGATACCAAAACGGCGGTGCTTGAGGGGATCAGCGATGCCAATTTTGAAAAGCCACAGTTCCAGACGCGCACCGTCAGCGTGGCCAGCCTGCCGGCTGCGGTGGATCTCACCGAGTCAGAGCTGACGCTGCAGCGCGCCATCACCGGCGGGATTTCTGTTCGCCAGGTGCCGGATCTGATGAGCCGGCAGGATTTTGTGCGCCAGCTGAAAGAAGGGCGGCTGCGGCTGACCGACGGCAAAGGTCTCGTGTGGCTAAATGGCAAATATCAGATCCTGGTGCTGAATGAGCGAGGCTATAGCTATTCCAGCGGCACCCAGCGGGATGCGTCCTGGTACAAAGAGCATGGTGAGGCGCTGGTTTATCCTGACCGCGACGACGGCCCGCTGAAAACCGCGATCGCGACGCTCTACCGCGGCGGGGACTATTCGATGAAACGAGACCTGCAGCCGTTCATGGTGGGCCTCTTTGGCGACAACTATGAAACCGTGCTTGAGAGCCTGGGCGAAACGGCCAGCCCGGACGTGATCGAGGCCTTCGTTGCGGAATGGGTGACATCGGCCGCGAAATACTATGCCGGCATGCGTAAATCGTTTTATGGCGGCACGGCCATGGACGTATCGACCTGGCTGGATACCGGGAGCTACACGACCGACAAGCTTATCGAGGATATCCGATCGCGCTACGCCTTTACGCCGCCGGCGCAGTACAAAAATCAGGACGATTTTGAGCGCGCGCGCGTCAGCGCCCTGATGCCGATCGTTGCTCAGGCGCGGCTGAACACCCAGGCCGCGGTGCGCGCCTATGCAACGCAAAAACTACAGGACGTTAAAGACGCTGCAGCACAGCGCCAGCCGTCCGATAAGGATAAAATGCTCTATGTGCTGCAGGGCAAGGCCAGCCTGGCGACAGCCTATGCGCTGCGCTACCGGGCGGCGCACGTCGATCTGGACAAGCTGATTCTGGATGCGGCGCTGGCGGGGCTGATTGATCTGGCGGACCTGAGCGCTGACGCCCTGCTGAATAGCGGCGAAAATACGCCCCTGATGATCCGCCTGACCGAGGCGCTCGGCGCGCTGGACGACGCGGCGCGCGCCAGTAAAGCCGACGACTGGCAGCTGATGACCGGCGCGCTGACGCAGGCGGACATCGATGCGCGTGAGCAGGCAAAAGCAGACAGGGAGGCCAACCGGGATAACCTGGATGACCGCCTGCAGTCGCTGGGTCTGGTCAGCCGCATCAACAGCAGCATGATCCGCCTGAAGTGGCGCAACCGCAATATGGGGTCGTTTGCCGCCGGCGAGGCGCGCGGGTTTGCGGATCCGGCGGGCAAGGCCGGCAAGCTGTTCGCGGCCAAAGAGGTGCTTAAAGAGCGCTTCAACGCGAAGTTTCAGGGGGACGGCGCCGAAGACAGTGATTTTCCGGGCAGCTGGTGGCTCATCCCCAGCAAATACGCTCTGAGCGACGTTCTGGACGTTATCGAAAACGCATAATGGAGAATGCCGGGGGAACTCGGCATAGCAATCATGGCAACACTCTTGGATACCCTGCGCCCGAACGTGGCCTACCTGCAACAAACACTAAGCACGGCATTGCACGGGCGCACAGAAACGAAATTTGTGGCAGATTATGTGCTCGGGCTAACGAGACGTCTGCGCGCAGAGCCGCGGCTCTATCGGGCTTATGGTCCGTACTGGCCAGCGGTAAAAACCATTCTGCTCGATCACGGCGCAAAACTCCCGAGCGCGGCCATTGATACAGATGTCAGGGCCGACTACAGCTATCCCCGCGAAGCCCTGACGCTGGTGGCCGCGGCGTTATATGAACAGGCCCGGCTTGAGCGCGGGCTGTATTATTCGTCGCACCACTTTCTTCCGCTGATCGCCACAGCAGACGATGACGAAGATTATCTGTTTGTCTCACTTGATGAGGGCCAGGAATTTGAATATGAGGAAAACCCGGGATCGCAATCAGTCGGTAACGAAACGGCGACTTAAAGAGTTCGCCAGCCGTTACGGCGTGGAGCTGGAAGTGAATGCGCCCTTTCAGCAGTTCACGCTGAGGCGCGGGGACGATTTTGTCTTCGTGTTGCATCCGGACACGTCTAAACCGCTGTTTCAGATCCGCAGCTTTAACCGCTCCGAATGGGAGCGGATAATTTTACACAACATAGCCAGAATGGCGCTTATTCAGGACGAAAAATGAAAAAAGGGTTTATCGCAGCAGGCATTATTGGAGCACTGATGACATTCACAGCAGTAGCATCGTTACAGGACGTTTGTGAGAAAACGCTTGAGGCGCAGGGGAACCTGGCGGCTTTTGTCAAAACTGGCGATGAGAGCTTCCTGCACAAGGCGTTCGCCGCGGGTAACCCGCTGGGCTACCAGAAGCAGTGGTATCAGAACGAAGTCCGCCGGCTGGGCTTCAATCACGAGGACATGGAGGAGCAGTATTACCTCACGCTAGAAGGCGTTTCTCCGTCCTACCAGGAGATGCACGACAAATACATGAGAACGTGCACCGCGATGCCGGCGCAGTACCTGTCAAATTACTATGAGCTGGTTCGCCGCGGTCTCATTCCGCAGGATCAGAAGCCCGATACGTCAGACATTCCCGGCATGCGCCACCAGCAGGGAAGCGGACCGAACGGCACCAGCGGGCTGAAAGCGGCGATCGCGGCGCAGCAGGCTGCAGAAGAGTAAGCGACACACCGGTAGGTGTCGAATAACAAACACTAATTTTTTATTGACGCGGCCGTATTGTCGTTGCTAGATTGTCTCTTGCGCAAGGCGCAATTAATTAAATCAATCTAAGAGACAACAATATGGTCGATTACGTCAATCTGCGGACTGAAGTCCGCAACGCCGCGCCACACGTGCGCCGCAAAAACTCCACGCCATTTCCGATCGCGTTCCGTCAGATTTCCATCTGTGTCTGCGTCGTCTTCACTATCATGTGGGCGCTGCTGCACGTGTACGATCTGGCTAAATTTCACTAATCCGATATGGAAGCGCCTCCGCAAGGGGGTGCTTTTTTTATGCATAAAATTTCGCAGCATCCCGGCGCGCACGTTGCCGCTATTCTCGCCCGTCACGACGTAAAAAGGCGCGACGCCGCCGCGGCAATGGTCATTCAGGAAAGCACACTAAGCCGTTATTGTGCTGGCAAAATGACGCTTTCAGTTGACCTAGCTAAAAAAATTAGTGTTTATTTGTCGCTATGCCCGACTGAGCTTCTCAGCAGGCAGGCCGAATATGAGCTGAGTCTGTTAGAGACTGAGCATTACAAACACATAAAACCATTGAAGATTTTGACATGAGTGATGAACTGGACAGAGTGGCAGAGCACGCGGACCTGCTGATTAACGCGCAAATTCAGACCGTGAAAAACAGCCTGAGCCAGCGCGCGCTGCAGCCGCGAGGCATGTGCCATTACTGCGACAGCGCGGTGGGTGCTGAGCAGCTTTACTGCGACGATGACTGCGCAAACTGGCACGCTGAGGAAGAGGCGGCCAGGGTGCGAAATCACGGGCTAAGGCCGTGCTGAGGTTTCAGAACGAGGCTGATTTCGAGACGTTCAGCGCGCGGCGCGCGGGTAAGTTAAAGCCCGCGGCCGACCCCAGCGAGATCAGGCAGCCTAAGGCGCTGCGAACCAGTAAAAAGCACCTTTCCCCGCACGCGGTGGCCATGGCTTATCTGGCCAGCCACCCGGAAGATTTTCAGGGTAACCAGGAGCACTACGAGCAGTGCCGGATCTTCCATACCCTGGAGCTGGAGCGGCCGGAGATTTACGAGGAGCTTTACGCCGTGCCCAACGGCGAAGCGCGCAGCAAGCGCGCCGGCGGGCGCATTAAGGCGCAGGGCCAGAAAAAAGGCTCGCTCGACATGAATCTGGACGTCGCGCGCGGCAGTTATCACGGGCTGCGGATCGAGCTGAAATGGGGCAAAAATACCGCCTCACCCGAGCAGAAAGAAACAATTGCGCGTCACACCCGCAACGGCTACCTCGCGCTGGTAGTGACGGGCGCCGACCTGGCGCTGCAGGTGATCAAGGCCTACTGGGAACTGCAGCCGGGCGACACGCTGGAAGTCGAGGCCTGAAAAAAAACACCTCAAAAAAGGGGGGGTTCTTAAATTGATTAGTGTTTTTTGAATTCCTGCCTTGTTTATCATCCCGACATCTTTCCTGTCAGCGTCCGGCCACCGGGCGCTGAATCCCTGAAAAAATGTTGAGGATGATATGTCCGGTCACGATCCGCGCCCTGAACCACTCCACGAATTACACGCTCACGATGCCAGTATGGCCACCCCGGGCGCGCCAGCGTTTGGCCAAGATGTTGTGCCAGCCTTCGGCGAAGCGCATCCAGTGCCTGCGTTCGGCGAATCAGCCCGGCCGCTGATGCAGGATCGCGAGCATGACGGCGCCAGCCGCCCGGCGCGCAACCTCAGCGAGATCGAGCCAAAAGGCGGTGAGCGTCCGGTGACGATGCTGATTGATGGCGAGGAAGTCTCCGCGGTGCTGGTGGAAACCGAACTACGCGCCGGCTGCCTCTGCCCGCTGTGCGGCCACGTCATTGAAGCGGATTCGCAGGCGCTGGAAGAAGACGGCTACAGCCCGCAGCAGACTGACTCGTCAGGGCAGTGTGAATCGACCTGGCAGGCGGAATCGTTCGATAGCACCTTCTGAGCCTGATGCCTGCTTATCCCGACCTTTCCACCATCATCTGCGCCGCCAGCGGTCCGTCCCTGACGGCGCAGGACTGTGAGCGGGTGACCGCGCTCGGCCTGCCGGTGATCGCGGTCAATAACACCTGGCAGCGGTTTCCGGAACTGCTCGCGCTCTACGCGGGCGATCTGGCGTGGTGGAACATTAATTATCAGCTGGTACCGCAGGGTCGCTTTCGCTGCGTCACTGCAAGCCTCAGCGCGCACCGTAAATACCCGTTTCTGGAGTACCGACGCTACTGCGCGGACAAGGAAACCTATAACTCTGGCGCCATGGCTATTGAGTACGCCGCGGAGATGGGGGCGAAGCGCATTCTGCTGATTGGCTACGACTGCAGCATCCGGCACGGCCTGCACTGGCACGGCGATCACCAGCCCGGACTGAATAACCCCTCTGAAGCCGCCCCGGACATCTGGCAAAACCAGTTTTTGCGTGCCAAGCAGCGCCTGTCCGGCGTGGAAATTATTAACTGCTCCCGGAGAACAGAGCTGAAATGCTTCCCCTTAAAAAATCTGGAACTGGCACTCGCGCCATTATCGTAGCCTCAGGCCCGAGCGTTGCTGGCTTCACGCCGCCGCGCGGTGTGCCAATTATTGCGGTCAACACCGCCATCGACTGGGTGGATCGCGCCAGCTACTTTTTTACCCTCGATCCGTCGCGCGAAAACCTGCGCCGGATGAAGCACCGCCGCCGCGGAACGCAATACTGCTGTGCGCTTCCGCCGGCGCACGCCGATATTCCGGGCGTCTACCGCTTTGAGCGCATTGGCGATCACTCCACGCGCGGGCCGGAGCCAGAAGAGAAGGGCACTCCGGCATGGTGGCTGTGGCGCTGGTCCTGCATGCCGGGCCTGGCAACGGAAGCCGGAAAAATTCACAGCGGCAACTCCGCTTATGGCGCGCTGGGCCTGGCCCTGCACCTTGGCTATACCGACGTGGCGCTGGTCGGCGTGGACGGCACGCAGGCGCCTCGCCATCATGACGGCGGCACGCCTAACGATCTCTCTCATCTGGGGCTGCTGTTTGCCTCCGCGCTGCCGCAGATCAACGTGGTTTCCTGTGGTCTGCTGGACAGCATCCCGCAGATGACGCTTAAAGAGTGGCTGGAAAAAACCCGCTAAAGCCACCAGCCCCGGTTGGCCCGGGGCGATGAGGAAAAAACAATGAAAATTGCAACGGTTTTACGGTCAGGGGGCGACTACGGGGTCGCTGATGTAAAGTGGCTTCGCAACCAGCTGCCGCAGGATATCGAAGTGCTCTGCTTTACCGATATGCGCATGCACATCGCCGGCGTAACGGTCGTGCCGCTGAGCAAGGACTGGTCGAAGTGCAAAGGCTGGTGGGCGAAGATCGAACTGTTTCGGCCCGATATCAAAGAGGACTTGCTCTACTTTGACCTGGACACGGCGATCACGGGCGATATCCGCGAAATTCTGGCTTTCCGCTCCAGGAAAATCGTGATGCTGACGGACTTCTGGCGTCCGGCTAACCTGATGTCGTCGATTATGTTTATCCCGCATGCCGCCAAGGCAGCCGTCTGGAATGCTTTTTTCCGGCAGCCGCGGTACTACATCAACCACTGCAAAAAACCGGACTGCTGGGGCGATCAGGGATTTCTGCAGCTGGTGCTGGGCGACACCGCGCGCTGGCAGGACGTTTTTCCGGGCTGGTTTGTCAGCTACAAAACGCACGTGGTGAAGTACGGCGAAAGCCCGTGGGCGAACAAGCGCCATTCGATCGGTGACGGCTCCCTGCCAGCCGACGCACGCATCGTGGTGTTTCACGGCAACCCGCGCCCGCGGCAGGTTAACGAGCCATGGCTCCCCGGCGGTTCGCAGCGCGGCACATTTGACTTGCCAAAAGTCGCCGTTGCTTTATGATGCATTAAAAAATTAGTGTTTATTATTCTATGATGCAAATCCTGAAAGAGTTGTTTGCCCCGAAGCTGCATTACTTTCTAGTGTCAGCTATCAACAGCAATGGCGTGCTGGACATTTACGTTGGTTATCACGATGCGCTGATGCCTGGAGCAAGGCTGGCGCTGCTCTTTCAGGATAATCAGCTACCCGACGACACCCGCGTGCTGGCCGTTTCAAGGCTGGGCCGCATGACAGAAAAAACTTTCCAGACCAAATATTAACGTTAAGAGTGTAACCATGAGCCACGTAGAAAACTTATCTCCAGAACAAATTAGTGTTTCTGATATCGCCCGTGAAGGCATCGGTGCGCTGCAGACCCAGATCCGTTCGGCGATGCGCCGCGTCAGCCTTGACGATCTGGGCAATCAGTTTTTCAACAACGCGCTGGGCGCGGCCGACACGCTTCTGGTGGATATACAGATGCAGGCCAATGCAGAAATCAGCCAGTTCAACGATCTCTGTGAGGATCTGGACAATAAAACTCTGGCGCTGGGTTTAGCTCAGTCAGAAGTCAGAGATCTGAAAAAACAGCTGGCCGGGGGCACCGAGGAGCTGCGCGAAGAATATGAGGGCAAGCTGTTTGCCGCAGAGAAACGCCGCGATGAGCTGGAGCTAATCGTCGGTGAACTGAACAGCCGCATTTCTAACCAGAAAATTGCGCTCGAAACGCTGCAGACCCAGCTGAAAGGGCTGGAGCGCGATTACAAGCGCGTGCTGGCCATGGAGCCTGAAAAACTCGCCAAAAAGCTGGCAGATGCAAAAAAAGAGACTCGCGAACTGCGCGAAGAACACCGCACGATGGGGCAGGCGCTGCGCAAAGAGCAGAGCGCCCGTATCGCGTCAAGCAATGAAGTGATGACCATGACGCTGGCGATGCAGAAGCTGCGTGACGATAACCAGCTGCTCGCCCTGGAAATGTCAAAGGTCAATGCGGCGAGCAACATCCAGTTTGTTGCAAAACAGGATGACTCCCGCGATCTGCTCTTCTGGCTGCAACGATTTGGGCACGGCCTCAGTAATAACACGGAGCTTCGCAAGCGCGTGCCGGCTATCGTTGAAAATATCAGCTTCAACTACATCATCGCCAGTGATCTCGGCTTCAGCATTAATACCCGCGTCAGCGAGTGGTGCTGGCCGGTTTACAACAACTTTGAAGGCTTCAGCAAATTTGCGCCGCCGGAGATGTTTACTGCCCTCAAAGACCTTTTTGAATCTGAACTGACCGTTACCCATCCGCAGCTGGTCCATCGTGCCCAGTGGGCGGCAACGGTGGACGTCGGCAGCATCCCGGAAATGCCGGTGAAGGCGCCGGCGCTGCTGGAGGGTACCGTCTTCGAAACACTCTATGACGTCGTTCGCCGCGAACCTGAAGCGCTCCTGACCGTGAAGGGCGTTGGCAATGCCATGGCCCGCCTGATTTATGACGCCTGCCTGAACATGGCGAAAGCCTGGGAAGCAGAGAACGGCCCGGTTGAAGCGCTCTGGTAAATTTCCTGCCCGGCGCGCCGGGCAATTTCAACCCCCCAAGAGGTACGTATGCCTAAACATAAAGGCCTGACACTTGATGCCCTGCTGTGGTGGATCCGCAAGGAGTCCGACACGTTCAGGCTTGACCCTGGCGCCGAGGACGATGATTTCGCCCTGACCGTCGTCAATAACGGCCAGAAAAAAACGTTTATGGGCAGCATGCCTAACGTGCTGGCCTCAGGCTATGACTTCATCGCCGACGACACCGAACAGTATCACAGCCGCGTGCGCGATTTTTTCGCCACGGTAACGGCCGGGATCGTCGATAACTCCTTACAGCAGATAGCAGAAGACGCGCTAGAGCAAGAATCGTCTTCGTGCTGACGGAGCAGGGGGTGAAAGCCCCCTGTTAACAGGTATGTTTAATTCCTCGCTCATCCTCACCCCTGATTTCTCGTTGCCCGCTCGGCCGACCGACTACCAGATCAACCTTGCTCTGCTGCTGCTGAGGCATTCAACCGTGGAGGTTAAGCCGACCCCGTCGGGGCACCTGCTTTTCAGCCTGCCCGACAAGAGCATGCGATTTGAGATCCGCTACGTGCTGCCGGCAGAGGATTTTGTGCGCTCGCGTGAAAACCTGCAGGCGCTGAAGGATGAAACGCAGCTCAATTTTATCTGGGATCCGCTCAATACGCCGGAGCAGACCCGGACCCTGGCGGACCCGACGGTCATCATGTCTATGGACGCCTGGAGCGAGTCCGCTATTAACGGTATCTGGCGCGTGC
>Ga0157364_1008099_pt1 | contig 10876 bp, 11 predicted proteins | sample AttsexASBM2_FD_111476 | JGI IMG/M metagenome (GOLD analysis project Ga0157364, IMG submission 111476) | Fungus gardens microbial communities from leaf cutter ant in Ribeirão Preto, State of São Paulo, Brazil - Atta sexdens ASBM2 | ecosystem: Host-associated > Fungi > Mycelium > Unclassified ... | reverse complement strand
TTTTACTTGCAACGCGCGCGTATTGTAAAATAAGAGCATTACTCCAAAGCAACGACGCTAATTTTGTATTAGAATGAAAAAAAGATTCGAATATTATTTAAGATGTAAAAACTAAGAAGCAACAAAATGAGAGGGAAGGAGAAAATCGTTACTTCTTGAAACATAAAACTCGTAGAATATTTCCTTTTAATGTAATTCCAAACATTTATTCGCACTGAATCATTTATCCTCGATATAAAATAATTTTTATATCCTCTTCTATCTTAAAATATTTGCAAATTTTCTGTACATATTTTAGTATTTGGCAGCTACTATTTTGATTATACAAATGGGTTAAAGAGTTTAAAAGTGAAGAGCAAGTTATTAAGAACAGAGAGTTACAAACATTTGTAACTCTCTGTTTCTAAGAATCTTTATCTAAAAATACTATAGAAATCTTGCAACGATAATTTATGAAACTTTCTTATAATTTTAATGCGGAATTATGAGAATGTAATTTTTTTCTTTAATCATTATACATACATTGCATACATTTAAAAATATGTTCTAAAAATATTTTTCCTATTTTTATTTTTAGATGAAAATCATACGAAATCTTAAATTGTTTATACGAATCATACGAAGTTATAAATTGTCATTACGAGAGTTCTACATAAAGAAAATTAATGTTCCAATAAGCAGAAAAATAATATCATGAAAAAACTTCTTCGAAATACGAATAAATGCGAGTAGTCGGCAAGCAAACGGCACTGTCATGAAAAATCCAAATGTCACAAGAAATTTTCCATTTGTAATCGACCGAGATCCACAATTAATATAAAGCCAGGACAAAGCTGGAATTTTCGCACTTCGTATCTTGCAGCATGCGAAATAGATAAAATTACGTTAATCTGTGGATATAGACAGCACATTCTGATCGTGTTTTCATGTCTACTTAGAATTTAAGCAGTGCTCCTCAAACATGTTCACCATGTAATGTGGCAAGTACTCCTCGGAGCACTCCACGTACTTACGACGAATGCGCGTTGGCGAATTTTATCTAACGAGAAAATATTCAATTTTGGATTAATTCACTTGTAGTTTGAACATAATGAATAAAATTATATAACGACGATAAAACTTATTTTTAAAAAAGTGAATTTATAATTAAACTTGATACAGAAAGGATTCAATCATTCGATCTAATTTTTTTCAAAAACAGAATGATCTGATTCTCCGGTTTCTTTCTTTTTTAGAGAACTTAGAGATGAATGAAAATTCCTTTAAAGTTCAATAATACGAATTGATAATTTCCTCGTAAGATCATCACGATTGCACCGTTCCGAGGCTTTGATTAACTTCTCTTACGTGTAACAGATTTTGGATAAAAGATGCGACATTATAAATACATGTGTCTATCATGCAGCTTACATGGAGACCTCTTAACATCTTTGATATTAACTCACGCGACTATGGTGTCCGAAATGTAGTCAAAGAAGGACTCATTCTCTTGATAGGTATTACATATATAATAGTATTTCATGATGATCGATGTAGTACTGAGACATTTCACGCACAGCAAAAACCTAATCTGTTTCCATCCTGTGCCATCGAATACATTTCCTATTGTCCAGATAGTCAAATGTCTGAAAAAAAATTTTGTAAAGTGTCTGCTACCAATTCTCTTGACAAAATGCCAGCAGAAATATAACGAAATTTGCTAATAAAATATGACGGAAGATTAACTGCAGAAGCAGTAGAATTTTGTAATCATTTAAATATATATATTCGATATATATATTCGAATTGTTATAAAATATATAACAGATTTTGTTTCATTTTTGCTGGCTGTATGTGCTATTAGATTATGTCGGTAGACTGTTGGCAGATCATGAGTTTCATATGAATACAATTGATGCCAATCTGCCACAGTACTTCGCTCGAATCTGCCGACAAACATCAAAAGACACGGTAGTGTCTCTATGCTAAGAGCACGTGCGCGAATTTTGCTTACTGAACAGACTTTGCAAAGTATCCGTCAATTTTGTTAACAGAATATCAGCAATAATGGAATCTTCTTACGTTAGGCCTCTGACTTGTGTTACTCCTCCCTCATATGCTTGATGCGGACGCTAATTATTCAATTGCTCTAAGCATATAGGAGTTTTAATATTGATTTCGAATGGATTTTTCGAAAGGTGTTTCTGTAAGCAAGAATATTCTCTAAAGGTTGACAGCCTTTTCCGAAAGGAGATATGATTCCGAGAGGAGCATAAATATTTTGATTCCTACCAAGATCGAACTCGGGACCTCTGGATAGACTAGTGCGTTGTTTGCCATGCTACACTCGCGCTCAATAATGGAATCTGATAACAGATTAACCGTAAAAATAGAATAGAATCTGCTTTTTCATAATCATTTAATCAATTTTAACATATTCCATTTTAATCGCTATGAAATTTTATTTTTTCTGCTAAAATCTGCTATCAGATAACAAAAACTCTACTGGGCAGATCACGAACTTAATAACTTATGGATGCAACTGATATCTGCCGCAGAATCTGCTGGCAAGCTGTTAACATGTCACAAACATTTTGCTTACTGAGTAAACCCATTGTACAGTCGAAGGTATGCATGTACACACATTTTTATAATTATATATATTAGGATTTATATTGCTTCTTTACATTCTGTGAGTGCTTGGGAGCGCGTCTACAATTCGGTATAAGTTCCACGTAATATTCTTCTGATCGCTCAAGTGTTACCGGCGTCGTATTGTACTCCTTAGTTACTGTTCTTTCAGAGAACCTTATCCAAGCTCCTTTCGCAAGTGCGAACATTTTTTTTTAATGTTGCCCTTCCATCGAAGTGGTCTATCGATTTCGTGTACCTTGACATTTCTCGAGGGATAAGATTCTTTGGGGGAGTGTTCTCCGACGTGGATGTCGATATCAGAATTCGACGGAAGACGATTCTGAACTCGCTTGATTCTAGTCGCAAAAACGCTTTGTGCGTTCGATCCTGAGGCCGATTATATCCTTTCTTTTATCTTTCTTCGATCGCGGCTTCACACGAGTGTAAATGCCCCGTCACTGATTATCCATTTTCGCTTGCTGACTGTTGTAGTATCTTATAGTTTTATTTTGTTAACGACACACCATATGATATATCGAAAAATAAATGCATAAATATATAAGTTGAACTTTAGGCTCTCTATCGACTATGCCGCAAGACAAGATGTGGTATATACGAGAAAGAGATGTAAGAAAGGGAAGGAAGAAAAGGGAGAAAAAAGAAACGCGCATACGAGAGGAATTTACATCGCATTTAAGTCGTTGGAGAGATTAATAATCATTGTTATTATTAGTAGATGAAATATAGGAGAAAAGAACGGACACGGTGAGAATGAGAGCGTGTATGAGATGCTGAAAGACAGGGAAAGAGAGGAAGAGAAAGCGATAGAGAGAAAGAGAATCCGAGTGAAAACGTGTGAAAGAGAGAAAGTATGTGAGAGAGCGCGAGAAGACACGTTCGCTTATATATATACATAATACAAAGTATAAATTATATAAATATATAAATAAATTTAATGTTATACTTTAATAAGCATTCCTTTGTGAAACATTGTCGATCATCGCGAGTGACACAATGACGGAAAGGCTAACGGCGATGCGACCTGTACCAAGTTATATAAGTTCATGTATTTGTTTGTTGTAAGGTAACTGGACATCCGTTACGAAGCGTTTTCATTTGACCGTTTGCTATCGGAAACGTGCATCGACGCTGTAACTAGTATTTATTATAAATATTATATTATGGTTACTCGAATATTTCGCTAGGCTCACTGTAAGTGGTAACGTGTAATAAATCGGTCAATAAAAAGCTTATATGCTTAATAAGTTCTTTTGAAAATAATATCCATGTGTTAAAAGCTCTCATCATATATTTTATGATTAATCGCGTTTATTTACACCGATTAAAGTGAAAACTGAATTAATTTAATTCTTTTACAGATACATTTCATTACTTTAAAAAAATCTAAACGTAAAACTAACTATACAACATAATGAAAATCTAACTTTCCAACAAGATCTAAGTCCACGCGTATATTGTTTAAATAAACCTTTTATTTTTGTTTATTTACATATTAATTTTACTTAACCATTAAGAATCCTTGTACGTTCACGACAAATTTCTCGAAATTTTCTTTAAACCTCAGTCTTTGAGGACGGTCATTTAAATCTATATTTACATCCACATTCGCAGTTAATGCAGTGAAAGCATTCGCTAATCTTTGCGCCACTTGTAAATCTGTTTGAGTAGATACAATATTCTGTATAAGTTGCTGATATTGTTCTTGATAGCAACATATGAGATTGTAAAGAGGTAAACTGGCTTGTGTGATCAGATCTGAATCCATTTGATGTGACAGAATAAGACTTATTAATAACTGAAAAAAAAATTCAATATTTTAGAATATCTTAAAAGGCACATTGCATGCCTCAATCATTTGTAGAAACTTACGTTCAAAAAAGGTGCCATTATATCTTTGCGTGGCTGTCCTTGCGTAACTTCTTTCTTAATATGTTTGGTTAAGACTTGGATTGTATCACAGCAAAGACCAGCTACTTCATTGCCGAATGAATATAAACCTAATTCCACTGACGCTAAAAGTTGTTGCAGCAATTTAACAGAGAGACCACAAACTTTCTCAGGACATAGCTCACATACAAATTTTATCATTTCGAAATATCTATAAAAAAAAAGTTATTTCAGTAATATACAAATTAAGTAAACAGTATACAAATAATAAGAAATATTAAATTATTAATAAAGAAATATATGAATTAAACAATTTTTCAAATATTATGTTATAAACTATTAATGAAAATTTGAAAAATCAAATATATATGTAACTTATTTTAATGTAATTTCAATATAATCTAATTTAATATAGTATTTAAATTAAATGTTTATCTTTTTGTTATAATTATTGTATCAAGATACAATTATACTTACTGCAAACATAATGACGGAAATTTTAACAAATTTATTGTCATCATAGGCATGATTATATTTAAGCCATACAAGAAAACATCAGTAGGTGGTACGGGTTCGACGGCCGGTGTTGCAGACGCAAGTTGAGTTGATGGGTTTACGAAGTTATTTAAATTAAACATATCTTTCATTAATAAATTAGTTAATAATCGCATGAGTAACACAATATCCTGAAAACTATCCTCTTCCGCAGTCGAGTCTACAGTAAACCGATGACTGTTACAACGAGCATATGTTTGCATCATTTGCATACAAATTTCATATACACGCATACTATCAGCCTGAAATAATGCAATAAAATAATACATCAAGATTACGATTATATCAAAATTTCAGAATTAATTATAATAGCTTATATAAATAAAAATGACTTACGTCTGATAAGAATACAATTTTTATATATTCATTAAAAAGCTCTAATATCAGCTGTACTATATCTTGATAATTATGATACAAGGATAATATTTTTGGAAGTTCGGCTAATATGGGAAAAGTATATTGATATACGGGTCCTACTCTCGAACTTTCAGCACCTAGCACTACACCTATTCAAATAAGATTATGTACGTGAAATTTTATTTTAAATTAGATAAAATAGATGCGCATCATTGATCATAAAAAATTTAAATAAATATATCATATTAAACAAATCAAATTTAAATAAATATACCTATACAAGATTCTAGTATATCTATAATTTGAATTTTAATATGTTCTTCGTGGTAAGATGACATAAAATTGTCACTAGAAATTAATTGTGTAAATCTGTTTTGCAAGGCTTGTAAAATCCGCGACCAGTAATACTGATCACTATTTTGTAACGTGATACCAGCATGAACCACTACTCGCATTAACCCTCTTTTGATAATCTGTGGAAAATCGTACTGTTCTTTTGTAGCCAATTCAATAATATAATTGAAGTGCTCAGATTTCGACAGGTAGGAAGTTCTGAAAAATTAATATATGTATTTAGATTTTAAATCATTTCAATGAAAATATTATTACAACGATTACTTTAACGCGTTAATAATCTCGTGTAATATGCAGTAAATTGATAATTTGTATACAATAAATTATATCATTTTACGTAAGCATGTAGCATGTAATGTGATACTTTCTGCAAACACAATTAAATCACAAAGGAATAAGAATCACGAATTATATATAAAATTGTAAAGAACATTTACTTTGTTAAAGCAATCGTAAACGTAATATATTTGTTAAAGTACACGATAATTTGTCTAGGGCACGCATATTAAATTTTCTTAATTAAGTCAAGTATCAAATCAAAATAGAGTGATATATTAAAAGCAAAATGAATGACCTCAAAAATAAAAATACAAAAATCATTAAAGAATCGTAGAAAGTTTTAGATGTGGAAATGGAGAGCGAGATAGTAGATTATGGTAACTCCTTTCAAAGCTGGAAGGCAAAATAAATTATCTGTTTTAAAAAAATCATTGATGTTTAAGCAGATTAATATAAAAAGATATATATCCTTATATAATACATCCTTATGTAATACATAAAATTTTTTTAAATGATATATGAGATACAAAAAATTCAAAAGATTCGTATTAACCTTCAAGAGACTATATCATTGATTAGAGAAAAAAATTTTGTTATATACTTTTATATTATCACAAGTTAAATTCCAAGATGCAATCGTACATTAATTATTTAAAAGTTTTCAAGTTAAATTTTATCGATACAGATAAAATTTTATTTTTAATTAATTAGATGAATCTTAAGAAAGCATCAAAAAAACAACAGAATATTAAATGAAATAATTTAAAGTTGTGCTAAATATTGGTCTTAATCCAATTTTATGAACGGAATTGCGCAATCATAAAAAATATACTATCAAAGTTTGACGTATACAAATCTTCTAAAATATCTCATATACATATCTTACTCTTCAGTATATATTCTCATTAGTACATATTTTATTAGTACATAAAATAAATTCGAGTTTAATAAATTTATTGTTTTCATAATAATTTCATAATAATTATAATAATTTATGATCAATTTTTGCCCGAAAAGCGGATATATATACAAGCACCTACCCGAAAATAAATGCCTCATATTTTTTTCACAAAATATCATCCAGCAAAAACCTTAGCGAAATCCATAATCCGTGAATTCCGGAAGATTTTCCATTCTAGTCATGTTCTATTCGAAACTTAATTTATTAATTATTAATTTGTACAGAAAAATACCGTTGTCCCTAAACAAATTATTAATATAACTATTACAAAAGTACATTTTGCATGTTATATTTACCTCGCTCGCGATTTAACAAGAGATATTAATAATTTTATAGTTTCATCTATTAGCGTCGGCTCGCTTTTGAAAGCGTTGATGTTACAAATTATTTTGTCCAGAAGAAAATTCATTGACCACAATGCACCAGGGCTGTCATCACCAAAAGCATGCAAAAGCGTGGTGCTTAATTCATTGTAATGGTCCTCATTTGGTATAAGATAAATCTCTGACCATCTATGTAAAAACCATATTATCGTGCTACTCAATTCAGGACTGAGTATATTTTCCAAATGTATCGATATGGCAGTTTTCTCAATAGTGCATAAACGAAAAATGCCCGTGACTAATCGAATAACTTGATCGATCGAGGCTGAGGGACTACTTATATCCGATTGGACATTTTGTGAGGACACTAAAAACTCCAGTGTACGGTTTACATCAACATTTCCTTCTCGAGACTGAAAAAACATATAAAAAAGAAATTTAATACTTCCGTCTCCAGAGTAAAGTAAAAATTGCAATGAATATTTGCAAACCTGTTTCATACTGCATCGTGTTATTTCTAAAGGTATTAGAGTTAATGCGATTTCACCTTCACATTCCATACAAAAAACGTGCCCCGTTATTAAAATGAGCCAATGCAAATCTTCATACAACTCATCCATAGAGGCAGGTCGAGATGACGATTCATTTTGTTCGACCAATAGATTTAGATTGTCGCGCAATTTATGTATTCGATCTTCGAGTAATTGTGCTAATAGAGGTAAAGAATGATCTGGTACTTGTCTACCAAAATCTCCTATAAATTATCAAGCATTTGCTATTATTATCATTATTGATCTGCATAATAAAATGTATTTTAATAGACCAATTATAATACACTGACCGTTTCATGCATAATATATCATTTTATCTTTATTTATCGAATATTAAACAAGGATAAAACATATGTTTATCATATGCAAAAAGGAACGCACTTATTACTTACCAATTATTTGTAACTGCGCCTTAAATTTAACTTTGTCACCATCTTCCACATCTGCTACTTCCTCGCTAAGATTTTTTCCACCAATATTTCTAACACCCTCCGGAGGTGATAAGTGACATCGAAGATATATATTAAAAATCTGAATAGAGCTCTGTTTACAAAAATCTGCTGGAAAATACGATGAACATAACATGCACGACCATACTTCAAACATGTGTTCCACAGCTTCCATATATAAACAATCATCAGCACGTATCTGCAAATATTATAAAATATTGAATCTTTCTGTTCCACATAGTTTTATATATATAGTGTATGTGTATAATGTCTATCAAATCTCTCAAATCTCTGTTCTAATATCTATTTATATCAATATCTATATATATCTATATCTATATTTATATAGTTTGTAATTTTACAAACAATAAATATTTTTTTATTGAATATTTTAGAAAAGATAAAATTGAATTTAAAAAAATTATTTTAGGTCGAAATTCAGACGCAAATTTGAATAAAATACAATAATAATTACCGATTCTTCTTGTGCAGCACATTCTATAAATAAGCATGTTAATCTTGTTATTTGTTCCATAAATGACTTATATAAATCTTCTGGAAGACTTTTTAATGAACTTTGAAAAAAATGATTAATCTTTTTTATAATGTTGGTAATTCCGTTTGCCTCCTGATCGCTAATTTCAATACTTAATATAAGCTTCAAAAATCTCTGCATGTAATTTGTCAGGTACTGCACTTCTACTTGTTCCCCATTTAGGATTCTACCATGTAAACTCGCCAGTTGTATCAAACAATTCATAGCATGGTGAGCTAATTGCGGATTGCTACGTACTTTCCAATACAGTGTAAAAAATAAATCTAATATTGCTGGATCTAATATTACATCTTGCCATGATGTATGCATGCTTAAGGGTGGATTATTTCCAGATTCATGAATTTCCAACATGTACAATAATCTTTTAGGTAGTGCACTGGAGTTAAGGTATACATCAACAACTGTAATGTATCTGTATAAATACCTATCTATTATATTTATATTCATATATTTTCATTTTTCACATTTAGTGTTAAAAATTTGTATAGTATGATACTACATTAAAATATTAAATATGAAATATGAATTAAAAAAAGTTGTAATGTTTTCAATTTTCTCTTTTAATCTTTTTTCTCTCTATTTAATATATAATATTTTTACGTCAATATATAAATCTCAAATGTATTAATAATAAAAGGATATAATTTGCATTATAAATAAATCCCCAAGCAAGCATACTTTCCACGATAGAAAGTAAAGACTTTACAAGAGGTAATGTCGATTCATCAAAATCCTTCTTGATTAATTCATTAAATACTTCGACACAAAACTTGAAAATTTTTTTCATATCACTTTGTTCAAACTGTTTCTTCTCTTTAAGATGAATTTCCCATGTTAGACCTATGTCGGATGATTTAGCAGTCGTTGCATATTCTTGCAATATCGCAGATAAAATATTGCATCCTAAAATTTGCTATAAACAAAAAAATAATCTTCTTTCTGTTTTTTCGCCTTACAAAATAAAAATAAAATTTTGTCAATGTACTTACTTCAATGTATACTTACATTTGGTAAGTTTCCACTCTTAATCAAATTTTCTATTTCATTTATTATTCGACTTCTCTCCTGTCCAAAGTCATCCACGCTACCTCTTTTAACTATTATTGCAAAAACTTGGAGTATTCTTGTCCTAACATATGGGGCTAACGTAGGTTTGTTTATAACATAGTGTAACAGATATTGTCTCAACGAAGAGATGTCAGATTCTGACAGAGTGGGCCACTCTTGTATCAGAGCTGTTTTTATCAAGCCAGCTGTTTCAAATAGTATATAATCTACAGTGCTTAATTCTAAAATTTGCTGACACAGCTGATAAGGTGACTTTGTTTTGCGGAAATTTAAAAATACTGTTTCCGCAGATTGACGTTGCTCTGATGAAATTAGATTCGGAGGCGCCTAAAAGCAATGTAAATACAAAATCATTTATCAATCTTTCATAGTTGCAAAAACATAGAAACAACATAGAACATAAATAAGATATTTCTTTTGTATTATCTAGTAAATCTTAATATTAATGTGCATTTCAAATGTATCAATGATATTCTCGTCAATCAAAAAAAGAGATTATTACAATTAAAATATTTAATTGTAATAATCAAACCAATTGTTAATAACAGCTCAACAAAAAAAACATTCCATTTTATTATATTGGTAGCCGACTTGTAACAGATATTTTGCAAAATCTGCTCCTAGTAAACAAAATGTCAGCAGTGTGCTAGCAATTTGCCAGCAGGTTCAAGTCGATTTTGTGATAGATTGAGACATCAATTATAAAATTTATTTTTTTAATTGATTTATTTTTTAATAAATTTATTTTTTAAACTAAATTTCTTGCAGAGTTCTTTTTCCTTTTTTTCTATACTGGAGAAAAAAAGAGAAAAAAATAAATGTACAAGAAATTCAGCTAAAAAAAAAACAGACTTGTAGTCAGTAACTGAAAATAATTAATAGAGAGCAAAATCAATTTTCAA
>Ga0157364_1008097_pt1 | contig 10876 bp, 5 predicted proteins | sample AttsexASBM2_FD_111476 | JGI IMG/M metagenome (GOLD analysis project Ga0157364, IMG submission 111476) | Fungus gardens microbial communities from leaf cutter ant in Ribeirão Preto, State of São Paulo, Brazil - Atta sexdens ASBM2 | ecosystem: Host-associated > Fungi > Mycelium > Unclassified ... | reverse complement strand
GTCGTCGTCGTCGTCGTCGTCGTCGTCGTCGTCGTCGTCGTCGTCGTCGTCGTCGTCGTCGTCGTCGTCGTCGTCGTCGTCGTCGTCGTTGTCGTCGTCGTCGTCGTCGTCGTCGTCGTCGTCGTTGCTGTCGTCGCGAAAGGCTGATAAATGAACCGATAGTGCCATTGTGTTACTCGCCATCTAAACCTTTATATCACTCCTAGGTACTTAGCTTCGTCATTTCTCAGTATCTCCACTCTTAGGTCGTACGTTCTTCTCTGCTCTTCTATCAAGATACGGCGGGTGACAGAAGGATTTGATTCGCGTCCTACATCAACGATCTCCACGCAGAAAAGACGATACATGATGTCGTCAACTGATATGTATTTGTGTTCGATTTTTTGATTTCTAAATTGCTTGGCAATACATAAGTATATCCTGCAATACAAGTTTGCTTGCTTGTCACGCAAGGTTATACTGACAGGGAGGAATATTTTCCTCCTAGTAACGATACAGTTGTGTATCGTATTTTTCAAACTCAACATCTTATCTGCAAGTGTAATAGAAAATTTGCCGATGGGTCAATGAGATATCTAGATTGCTAAAGCGACTACTTATATTCCGTTATATAAAGTAGCAAAAGGCATCAATGAAATATTCGTTATATAGGCATTTAATAGAAATGTAACAGCACGTCGTTATTTTATAAGATGTGGCATGTTAATGGAGTAGCCATTTCTTATTAAATTACGATTGATCTAATCTATTAATCCGCTATTTTACTTATTTGTTTCAGGGGAGGACGGCGTCGAAAGCTCTGCGCCCGGTACGGACCTCCAAGGCGAGGAGGGCGATTGCGTCGACGAGGATGGCCCTATTAGCCCCAGCGAGAGGGGCTGCGCGCCCGCTGCGAAGGAGGACGAAGATGCTGAGGGAACGGACGAAGAGGACGATGAGGAGGCATCGCCACCTACACCTCCACCTTCTGCCACCTCGAGGTTAAATCCGACTATCTTGCGAGATACGGGACCTCCAGATAGGTGAATTTTGCATCTATAATTTTCATGCACAATTGAAGACTTACTACAACAAAGATTAAGAACACGTATTAATCCACAACATAGCCATATGATATTGATGAAAATGGATTATCAGCTTTTTATTTTTTATAGTTTTTTCAAAATGTGGATATTAGTTTACTGTTGTACTAAAATCTTCAATTGATGTTCTGTCTGTATAACTGTCTTAATAATTACTGAAAAAAGCAATCACAAAAAGAAACAGATACGCATTTCTCGATAGGATAAATCGGTAAATGTTGATGGAGATAATTATTGAAACCTGAAAGACTTGATTATGTGTGCCAAGAACTTAAAAAAGTTTCTGTCGATATACAGTAATGATCAGAAACATCACTCGTGTTAACTAAAACGAGTTGTTGAACGAGTAATGACAACTTTTATTCACACTTTCTCAGTAGCTATTTATATATCCATATCAACTTTCTTTGATCTTCCTTGTCACACTTGAATAAGTCGTGTAGATCTCCGTATATTTATATCCAAGATATTTTTAAATCATTATTTTCAAAAAAATTAAGCAAAGAATTTTATAAATCTTTCTTTTAAGTAGTGATTTTTGAGATATAAAGATTTAAATTGACTACATTTAACTCAATCGCATTACACGCATAATTCAAAATGGCCGTTTAAATATAACTTGTAAAATTGATCATATTTAAAACATTATTAGTTCAAAAATTATTGCTATAAAATTTAGAAATAAATTTTTTATTTAACTTTTCAAGAATTTTTTGCTTTCCATGAATTTTACTTAACTTTTCAAGAATTATTTTAATTCGCGAATTTTGAAACACCCTATGTAATATGCGTCTCTCTGTCCACGTGTCTCTTCGTGCCGGAGACACGTGGGTGTTATGTACGTGAAGAAAGGAACACTCGACGTCAAGCGTTAGCCGTGTGAGGCAACAGCCTGTACAAATCAGCCGCAGATAGCCGCGCGAGTAACGCTTCGGCGCAAATCACCTATGACGGTCATAGCAGCGACGCGTAATGGCGGGTATAAAGGCTCCTACCTAAATTTCATTTGACGTTGTCTGCCGGCGCACTCATTAGTCGGTGCTTTATCCGGGCGTAGAGACTCCTTATAATAAAGCGTTTAAATCATCGTGAGTCGCGCCGACGCGACACCACAAGCTTTTTGATGTTTGCCGTCGTCGGGAGTTCCTCGTGTGTACACGAGGCACGTTGTTGTTTAAGAGCAACAAATCGTCACGAGATCTCTTTCATAAATACATGTATGCGCGAGGTAAGCGTCGGGCGGCGAGGGTTAAGTGGTAATGAAACAAGCGGGCGGGCGGGCGAGGCCCCGGATAGGGATAAATAAGCCGGTGTCGGAGTTGATATCGGTGTCTGCTGCGCGCGACGTCACACGGCTAATAGAGATAGGCACGTGTTACACATCGTCCCATACCGACGATGCCCCACTAGCAGGCGCTGCCTCCTAACCGGGGGCGGCAGTGGCGCTCCCGCCCCCCCGTACACCCGCACCGTCCCGCCAGCCCCCAAAAACTTCCCCTGCATGCGTGGCAGCGGTCCCCTTTCATCTCGCGGCACGCATTCGGCATTCAGTCAGGAACAGTCAGTTACGAGCGAGCCGTCGACAGGCCTGGAACGTTGCCGCGCTGCGCACACATCGCGCATCGAGGCTCGCACAATCCATTACAACGTTCTCTAATCGTTCCGACCACGTGCTCCCTTCCGACAGTCGATCCTCGTGCACGTTGATGACGTTGCGACAGGTATCGATCGCTTCTGCACACTCGACAACTTCGACCAATCCGCGCCGTTTTTGTCGCGAGCTGGATGACTAACGTTCATCGGTGGAGCGTACAATTAATCGTAATTTGTTCATGATCGGAACTCCGTTACTTCGCGAGCGTTATGTTATATTCACGTATTTGTGATCGTGCGTGAGTCGAGAATTCGTAGCCGCGATGTAAACGCGCGTATTTTAAGGTCGACAAATAACGCATCGCGTAGCATGGTGTGTTTTCGTTCTCCATATCGATAATAATCTGTCGCATCTTGTCGTAATGTCCGTCGCATTTACATTTACAAGATACGCTTCTGTGTGTTGTATGCATTTCGCGTGTACACACTAGCACGACAGACGTTTTCATGCGTGAGTTATCCATCGCTGTTGCCATCGTTGCAACGTCTCTAGGCTCTATTTATCACGCGAGCCTTTTTTCCATTTATTTCTACCGATGATTCCGGGTATCCGTCGTTCTCATCATATAATACGGCGAAAGCTGTTTGCGTAGTAATTTCTATGGCGGACGCTTATGAAATATTAACGTCACGGCGTCACCTGCGTTATGCTGCGATGCTCGCAGATCGGTTACAAGAAAATTATCGTGCGATTATCATGATTAATGACCACTGTCTGACTGCAAACGTTTCGTACTTTTACGCCAAGCTCCGATAAGATTCGTTTCATCCATCATAGCCACACTTCGAATCCTAGAGAGATCTCGAAGAGAGAGATACGTGTATTCGTACTCGAAAATTATAACGCTCGATATCGTTTACAATTTCAGGGAGCCAATGAGTCCGCGCTGTCCCTCGAGAGATTCTCGGGAATCATCCGGTCCGACGACCGGAAGTCCCCCACCACCTGCTACCAGGAGCAGCGCGAGTCCAGTCAGTCCAAGTAGTATCGTGCCTCTACCCCTTGGAACTCACTCCCTGCTACCATCCCATTCGGCAGCGGTCATGGCGGCATATCTGCAACAAACCCATCAGCGTCTTCTCCTCGGCCACTCGCCGTTATCGCGTGGCTCGGTGTCGCCGTTAGTTTCCTCCTCGTGTTCGCCACCAGCCGCCACTCCCGGCCTCTTGGTGTCGCCTACCAGCGTTGGAGAGATTTCGCCATCAGCGACACCTCTGCCAGCTGTGCTAGACTTTAGCACGAGAAAAACATCCTCGACTGAAGAAGACGAGGAGGAACAGATATTAAATCTCAGCAAACCACCTACGCCGTCTTCCTCGACGGAGACGAATAATGGTCCGTTGGATCTTTCGGTATCCAGCAGGAAACGACCTGGTCCGGAAGATTCGCCACCACCACCACCTCGCAAGTCGTCAAGACTGGGTTCCACGACAAGTTCTACGAGCCATCAGGAAGCAGCACCAGGAGTTGCGCCATCAGGTTTCGGTAGACCCCCCGTGGTGTCTCCCTGGACGTCGCCGGTGGTGGCCACGCACTTTCCGTACTTCGCCGCAGCGGTAGCGGCAGCGGCTACTAGTCAGCAGCAGCTTTCGCCGAAAAGCACCAGCGGAGTGGTGGATCATCATCAGCTTTGGAATGGGAAGATGAAGCCGCCGGCCGCGTTGGAAAAGCCGTATCAACCTAGTGAGGCTACAAAGGCGCTCGAAAAAATGAGCGAGCTGAGCAAGCTGGGCGGAGAGGATCTCTTTAGGTCGTCTTCTGGAGGTGGTGCTACAGCGGCAGGTGCCAATGCGCCAGCGACGACGTCGAGCAGTCGTCACAGCGCTTGGCAATCTCACTGGTTGAATAAAGGCGCCGATCAAGCGAAGGATGTTCTAAAATGCGTGTGGTGCAAACAAAGTTTCCCGACTTTGGCCGCAATGACGACGCACATGAAGGAAGCGAAGCACTGCGGCGTGAACATGCCGGTACCACCGCCAGTACCAGGAATTCATTCACAGCAGACGACAATGCCTACCATACCACCGCCTCAACAACCGCATCAACCGCAGACATCTACCGGCAATACTGGCAGCAACACTTCGGGTACACCTAGCAGCAAACAAAGTCCATCCGATTTGAATCTATTGATTAAGGAAACGATGCCACTGCCGCGGAAACTCGTGCGAGGCCAAGATGTCTGGTTAGGTAAGGGAGCTGAACAAACACGACAGATTCTAAAATGTATGTGGTGCGGACAGAGTTTCCGTTCACTAGCTGAGATGACCTCGCATATGCAGCAAACGCAACATTATACGAACATCATCTCTCAAGAACAGATAATATCTTGGAAATCATCGGATGACAGCAAGGGCGGTAATTCTACAGGCGCTGGCGGGGGTAGCGGAAGTGTCGCTGGTGGAGGAGGTGGCACAGGGGTACAGCCGGGTGGAGGGTCTGGACCTCACAGCGGAAATAATGGTGGTCCCGGAGCAGGCGCCACAAGCAGTCACGTTAGCGCCGTGCTGACTTGTAAGGTTTGCGATCAAGCATTCAGCTCCTTGAAAGAATTGAGCAATCACATGGTAAAGAATTCGCATTACAAGGAGCATATAATGCGGTCGATTACAGAAAGTGGTGGACGTCGGCGGCAAACGCGCGAGAAGCGAAAAAAGTCACTGCCCGTGAGAAAATTACTAGAGCTAGAACGCGCGCAAAATGAATTCAAGAATGGCGACGCTGCTGCGGGTTTGACTCATAGTCTCGGAAAGCATGCTGGCAGAATCACGTGCGAGAAATGTGGTGAGAAGATAGAGACCCCGCTTTTTGTCGAGCACATACGTCAGTGCATCGGTGCGGGCACAGTGGGTGCTAATCAGCGGAACTTTTTGAAGAACGCGCTCATGTCCAATCATTTGCCCGCAACGATACCACCAACCGAGAGCGGACGTAAGAGCGTCAACGAGGAAACATCTTCGATATCATCGAGGCATCACCGGTCTCCATCTTCGGCCAGCGACGCGACCACGCCAGGAAAAGATACTCCTACACCAACTGCTAATGAAACTACTGCTCCCATGGGTACCTCACCGTCGGTTTTAAATGCAATAGAGAAGCTCATCGAGAAGAGTTTCGATTCTCGCGTGAGGCACGGTACGCCCGGCTTGCATCACGCTCAACCTGGTGCGCCAATGGGTACGAGCATTCTTAAGCGTTTGGGTATCGACGAGAGTGTAGATTACACAAAACCTCTGGTAGATCCGCAAACAATGAATCTGCTTCGATCTTATCAACAGCAACATCAGCAGCAACATTACAACGCCAATGCCGCGGCGAGAAGGGAGCGAAGCGGCAGCGAGTCTAGTTCGATATCAGAGCGAGGAAGCGGTAGGACGGATACTATGACACCGGAGAGACGCATGGACCTGAGTAACACGAGTCACGAAAGACATTCGAGTTCTTTGCCTCATCATCATCGCGTCACTCCCGAGAAGCAGGCCGCTTCGTTACCTAGTCGCCATCATCAAACCGCGGAAGAATCCGGAGATGAAGAGTCATCTACTGTGGTAGTAAAGAAAGAACCGAGGGACGAAGAAACAGAAGAACGAAGCGCAAACGAGGAGGAGCAACAACAGTCGCAATCGACGAGGGAAGTGTTCGTGAAGAAGGAGATAGTAGATGACTGCAGGGACGAGGAGGATCAGAGTTCCTACAATCACCGAAGAAGTAGCCTTCATGAGACACCGGAAGATGGACGAGACGTTCTATCACCTCGTATGAATCCACCTACGCCTCGACCGACTAGCCAAGTGGAACAGGTCGCGCGTAGTCCTTGTAGAAATAGCACGAGTAGTCCCACTAGCAGCGATCGGTCGGTCACGCCGCGAGGTACACCTGACACTAAGGCATCCAGCAGTCTCGGAGCGCTTTCCTCCATGTTCGACAACTTGTCCGGCGGTGGTGGTAGTGGCAGCGGCAATAACGTCGACTCGCAAGGACGTAAAACAAGCAGCCATCCTCTCGCGGCATTGCAAAAATTATGCGATAAGACAGAAACGCGAGGTCCCGGTGCTAGCGGCACCTCTAGATCCGGAGGTAGTTCTGCAGCTAGTACCATCGGTTCGGGCAGCGGTAGTACGGTAGGGGTGTCTGGTCCAGGTCCTGGTCCAACCCCAGGTGCAATCTTGGCTTTCAGTTGGGCATGCAACGACGCTGTGGTCACAGCGGATTCAATAATGAAGTGTGCATTTTGCGATACGCCCTTTATTTCGAAAGGTGCGTACAGGCATCACCTGTCCAAGATGCACTTTGTCAAAGATGGCGTCATCCCGGATCCATTGACCATCGGCAGATCAGCGGCAGCGGCCGCGGCCGCGGCCGCCGCGGCAGTTTCCCAGGGCAATTCCAGTGGGCCGAGCCGTAACTCCTCGTCGTCACCAACGTCGCAGCGCAACAAGTCGCCGCCGATTCCACAGGCAAACGGCAGCCCGTCGCAGTCAGCGACCTCACCCCTCGAGGAGAGCCCGCACTCCAAATTTCTCAAGTATACGGAGCTGGCAAAGCAATTGTCCAGCAAGTACGTATAGTCCGAGCCCCGTAAGTAGCGGTGCCACTTGTACATAAGTGTATCTATATTGTAACGACTGTAAAACTAGCGATGTGAAAATTTTCATCCCCTTTTCCCGCGAAAAACCGCTGCGCCGAAAGACGTCGTCGTGCATCCGACGTCTTCGGATTTATGCTTAAAGAGGCTGTGTCGTGGCTATATTGATAATGAAAAAGAGATCATATGAGAACTCGTACAATTACAAAATAATTTCACATTATCATCTATATTTGATACAAATCTTATATTCTTATTATTGTAAGAGTATACACGAGATGAGTTGAATCATATTATATTTATAGTTTTCTTGTAATTGATATATATTTACAAATCAATGACTGAAATCGATATAAATTTACTGAGCTTAGATTTTGGTGCCATAAGTACGAAAGATTTCTGTGTTAAAAGCCTATTCTATGATGTGCTTTTTGTAATTTGTTTTCTATTTCTTGCTTTTTATCTTGCCTTTTTCCTCTTTTGCGACTATTTTAACAATAATTATGTTTCTTGTTACTATTTCTTGTTTCTTCTAAAGTTCGTTAATTTTTATCCCGAGCGACAGAAAACAAAAAACCAGATAAGAAACAAAAAGACAAGATATAAAAAATAGCAGAAAAACCAGAAACAAAAAACACATTGTAGAATAGACTTAAGTGAATAGTAGAAAAATTCTTTTTTGCTTATAGCATTGAAATTTGAATTCATTGAAATTATATTTTTAACTCTTATTACATATTTTTATATATTGAGCCTACCGCTTGCTCAAAAAAATATAATTAATATTATATACAGTACATTGAGATAATTACGATTCATTGCTATAAGAGTTAACTTTTAGTAATATAAAAAATCAACTGTTGATTAAATTTATATTATATATACATTATTATTTAAAAATTTGAAGCATTTTATAATCTTTAGATAAAATTATTTATGTATACATAAAATATTATATATATTAATATTATATATTATATATATAAAATATAAACATACATATATTTTATAAATATAAAGAATCTAGAATCTATCCATATTTTACAAAATTCTTGCATTTCTTTTATTTTAAGTATTTCTTACGAAACTTGAAATTATATTTTAAATTGTTATATGAGCACGATAAATTTTTTATTTACTAATTCCTGTTAAAAAATTATATAATTTTCGATAATTATTTTGTATTTCTTTTCTTGAAAATATATAAAAATCGATACAATTCGATACAATCTCTTTATAGAAAAATATAAAAAATCTATAGCTGAAAATCAGCACACCTAAAGTTGTTTTTTTGAAAAGCAGTTTAATAAACTTAATTTTTTAACATTAAATATGAGTATAATTTTACTTTTTGTTTTAATTTTAAACTTTATTTCATGTCTTTATTTAAATGTTCGTATATAAATGTCAATATTTTTAATAAAATTATTGTATTTATAAAGAAAATATAGTTTATTCCAAAAATTAATTGAATAAGATGCTTCATATTTTTAAGCGGTAATGTATCCAATATCATTTTTAACATCTTTTTTAATTATTTGTTCATCGATTTTATTAATTAGAAACTTATTTAAATACAAATAAAATAAACAAATTATTATATTGGAAGCATATTTTAATTATTAGTTTTATAATATACAAACAAAAGACAGAAATTAAAGTTGATGCTCCGAAGTGATGTGTTGAAAGATTTTGCAAAACTTGTTAAAAATTAAGCCTCGTCACTGCGCTCTTTCAGCCTAAATGTGGATATCTCCGTCGAAAAGACTTCGCCGTTGCGACGATATTATTATAGTAAGAGATTTCGTTCATTCGCAGAATAAAATGCAAACGCGACTCCTTTTCCGTTTTTGGCGATCGGTTTTAGTCTATCATCGAGGACGCATCTTATCATTCCTGGGTTGGTGGCATGAATAGCGTGCATCAGACCCTTCAAAAATTACATTGGAGAGAGGCCTCAAATTCCGTTTTATACACATCTCTTTCATTGTTTCTTTTATACTGATTCCTCTCTTCTTTTCCCATTTACTATATTTTTAGTCGTTACGAGAAGATTATGCTCTAGAGTAGACCTCCGTGCGCAATCGTTTGGAATGTTTCCTTCTCGCTATAGAATTCTCGCGATAAAATCACGTGCAACATGGGAAACGTCATGAGAGAATTTTTCTGCTTTTCGCAGAATTTTTTTCTCGATTGCAATCGCTACGGGAATATAAGTCAAAGGCAGGACGCGAATAACTTTGTTAAATCGACATTTCCCTGTCATTAAGACTTTCTCGCAGTACGTTTCGCCTTCCGTTTTTTCGTATCACTTTCCTTCCATCAGTATCGAGAATTAACGAATTGTACCAGTGACTTATTTTTTTTCGTGCCCAAGGAACGTGAGAGGATGTGATGAAGATGTGGGTGTTGAACGAGCGTTAATTAAATTGTGATGCCACCATATCTCGCGGCACTGCTGAGTCACGGGGCTCGGCACGCGGCCAAGTTTGTGATTTTATAAATACTTAAGGACGTTTACGACGTGAGATGAGAAAGATCGCGACGAGACTAAGGAAAACAGCAAAAATTGATTAGAGCGAAGAGAAATGAATAGATAAAGAAAGAAAAAGAGAGAACGAGAAAAAGAGAAAGCTTACCTATCATCTGTCGTAAGATCGTCAGCATGTATACCTCTAGATCGTAAGGCCGTAGTTTATTAGCGTATAGGATAGGCTAGGGTTCGACCCTGTATAGGAATCTCTTTGTTGATACTTATTACTATGAAAACCCGGTGAGGTTGCTCGCAGGGACGACAAGAGCCGCCTCGAAGAGCGTTACGACTGCTGCAAACCGAAGGTGTGGAGATTTACACGAGCGAGTGTAAAAGCGATAAGGGGTGCGGAGACGCGGTGCAATAGCGAGGCTCGCGATTAATTGAATAAGTACACGCGAGTCGAATGAATGCGTGAAATAATAGAATGAGAGAACGAACGAATGAATGAGAGAGAGAGAGAGAGAGAGAGAGAGAGAGAGAGAGAGAGAGAGTGTGTGTGTGTGTGTGTGTGTGAAGAGAGAAAGAAAGAGAAAAAGAATGTATGGAAGTAAAAAATGATCGTTGAAGAATACATATTTTCTCGACGTATGCGTACGTGTAGATCATTGTAAATTTTCTTTGTTCAAATAATATTTATTGCGTCGTGAGCGAGCCAACGCGTCATTTTACGTGTAAAATATTGTCATTATTATCACTCGAATTATCGCGATTACTGTGTATATTGATTATATATTTACGATTATTATATGGCGATGATGCGTGGCGTGTGATGAGTGCAGTGATAAATGCGGAGCATAGGGCGCGAGCGGATTAGATGGAAAGGCGAATATGACAATGATGAGAGTAACAGAGAACAAGAGACTGTGTGTACATGTGCGTGCATGCGTACGTAGTGTGGGTGGGTGGGTGGGTGTGTGTGTGTGTGTGTGTGTGTGTGTGTGTGTGTGTGTGTGTGTGTGTGTGTGTGTGTGTGTGTGTGTGTGTGTGGGTATGCATCAGAAGAGCTGTGTGTCTCGCGCGGG
>Ga0157364_1008096_pt1 | contig 10876 bp, 9 predicted proteins | sample AttsexASBM2_FD_111476 | JGI IMG/M metagenome (GOLD analysis project Ga0157364, IMG submission 111476) | Fungus gardens microbial communities from leaf cutter ant in Ribeirão Preto, State of São Paulo, Brazil - Atta sexdens ASBM2 | ecosystem: Host-associated > Fungi > Mycelium > Unclassified ... | reverse complement strand
GAAAGGATCAATATCTAACGTACAAATTTTCGATCACAGTATTCGCGCGATCTCTATAACGTGAGATCTATGCTAAAAAATTCTTACGTTCCAACTGTTCTTGCGAGTTGGTTTGCTCAATAATAATATATAATATATATATATATATATATATATATCTAATTATATTAAAGAGCTGGGGCAGAGTTGGCCATTGGCGCCAGCATTTGTCACGTTTTGACATACGCGAGAATGAAATAACACTTTCATGTTCAGTGTTATCGCGATAGCGCTAATAGAAACGCTAATGGAGCGTACAGAGCGTGTACGTCGGTACACCCGAGGTATTAAATCAGATTGCTGTTACGCGATACCTCGTTCCGCCTTTCAAAATGTCTAGTCGGTGATCCCCACAAAATTCCTCCCTCCCGCCCCGAAATAAGTCCCATCCCCGCCCACCCACGCTTTTACTTTTTCGGCCAATGCTTATCTCTTGTCGTTCTTGCCTTCTAGCTTCGACTCGTTAACATTTTTCTCTTTGTTCCCCTTCTTTGTCACCCATATTGGGCCAAAGCTTAAAAGACATATCTTTAATCGTTTTACCCAAAAGTACGACTGTAACATACCACGATGATACGGTAACGACAACGATGTTGATGAGAAGAGGCCGTGGTTTCACCCACCCGTCCCAAACGCCCCTTATTTCCCGCCCAACCCCATTCGGCCTGCTGCATTAAGCGGCCTTCTGGAAACAAATACGAAGTTGTAAAAGAGAATCCTAAATCGATTTACTGGATATTTTTAGCAAACAATTATGTAGACAAAATATAATGTCTTTAAGAAAATCGTTTAACTTACCGCTTTTAGGCGGAGCTGTTCAAACGCCGTACATGTTATGTAACCGCTCACTCAGCTGCGGCGGAAATTGATCGGAAAATCGTTTCCAATTCTCCTCACCTACTTGATTTTTGAAAGTAAACAATATCTAAACACAAGATAAGAATCATAAGATCACGTCGAGAAAATATTGAGTTCATCAACTGACTAGCTATTGTTTTACCTTCTGGAACATCTCCTTTAAATCCTCTTTCGGCGCAGACCACGACGCCACGGCGTCACAGAAGAAGATGAAATCCGGAACAACACCGGCTGGATTGACAGTGATCATTTGACACATGCCTCTGAAGGCAGAATCCTTCTCTTCGTTATCTCTTATGCTTCGCAAAGAAGTGCACCTATTAATAAATTAATAATCGACAATCTCATTAGATATTGTTCAACTTCCTTTAAGGAGAAAATACTTCGATCAATAAAACACGCGGCACTTTACAGCATTTATTTATATTAAAATTATTACGTTTTATTCGAAGACTTACAAAAACATTAACGTTATCATTAACTTTATCCCAAATGATCGAAATATTTTTCTTTACATTATAATACAATTACATAGAAAGATACATATGTATTAACAATATGGCTCTGGCAAAAATTGAATAACTAGCCATTTACTTTCATTCCCACAATTCACACATAGATATTTTTTTTCAAATTGCATTCGACGGAATACGAAACGATTGGCTTACTGTGAGGCCAGTCCAATGCGATAATTAGCACTCTTACTTCATAGTTCAGAAGAAATTATCATTATTAGATTGTGAATAATGTATACAAAATTTATATATAATTTTCAAAGTTATAATTAAATCAGCACTGATATTAATAGATAGATAAAAATTGCAAATATACTAATTATTGCAAAGATCGATCTCTGACTTATAATTTACGATGCTAGCCTACAACTTTTTATACTATATATTATACTATATATTATACCAACTATATTGGGATATGTATGACTGGCGTCATATTTCACTTACTGTCTCATTAAGGCTGGGTTTACATTTGACATTTACAGCACGGCACATTATATAATTAGAACAATTTGACAGAGATCGAGATGCCAAATTACCAGCATGCAGAATCAAATTTTTATAATCGAGCGAGAAAAAAAACTAGATGTAAGGTATCCGCAATCTTCCGAGTAATGTGGCAAAAGACTTAACGCGGGAGAACGCGGCGGTGATAAATAAGAGTGACAAATGTAAACCTATCCTGATTTTGATACTCGGATAAACAGGAGAGCTCATAACAAACTTGCATGGTGGCAAAATAAAGATTAGAGAATTATATCATGTAACGAATTCAAATATAAAATGTTACTGCGAATACTGCAAAAAACCATTGAGCAAGTTCATGCTGATAACTGCATGGATGGATAGCGTTTTCATTTATATTAGCATCCCAACCGGCTCAGCGGAGATCTCTGCTCTCGTTATAATGCGAGAGAGAGAGAGTAAACAATCATTTTGCAGTGTGGCTCACCATTGTGTTCTTGCGCAAGAGTTCTTAGCAGCCCCTGATGCAATTACTCAGGAATCGGGAATGTAATAATGTATAATAATAAAGAGTGCTAATAAAAATAGAAGATAATATAATTAATAGAATAATAATATAATAAAGAAATTTACACACCACTGTCGAACAAACTGCTGTAACATGGGGGCGACGTCGTGGGGACACACATAACCTAGGCGACCGATCGTTATGGCTACAGTTTCATTTTCAGTTTCGGTAAGTAGACAAGTGAAGTGTAGTGAAGTGACCGGAAACACAAACAATAAGACAAACTGATAGAGAACCAACGATTAACTCAGGCGAAGAAGAATTATATATGCTCTGCTTGTAAGTTCCAATTAATAATTCTCAATTAATAATTTAGTTAATTAAGAATCAAGTGACATTAACAATTAATCGAAGACAGTGAGAACACAGGTGAAACATATGAGATACCGACAATGAAACATAGGCAATACCGTGCTATTGTAGCTGCTGAAACAATAAACAAAATTAGATAGCAGCGTGCGAGCCCGTGTGATTTTGTATAATACCGGACGGGAATGTCCAAGGATGTATTCCACTTAATGAATGCAAAATTTGCGTGCATCATTTCATCCTTTTTTAACATTTGATAAACAAGGAAAATGAAATTTTGCTCGTGAATATTGTAAATGTTAAGTGGAACGTATCCTCCAAATGATCTTTCTCTCTCTTTCTCTCCCTCATTCTCTCTTTCTACTATATGTATAAGAAATATATGTCAATAAATAAGAGAACAATAAAAAGAAATAACCAAATTTGCATTATGATCTTTTAAAGGCCAATTCAAACAATTCAATCAAAACAATCTGGGGTTTAAAAATATATGCAAGCATATAGTATGTATATATATATATATATATATATATATATACTGTATATATATATATATATATACACATTGCAGTTTATATATATATATATATATATATATATATTGAATTGCAACATGTTTTTTTGTGGCAATACAGCCGTATTGTATATACGTTCAAGCCTACAGGCAGTCGCACACCACTAAATCAAGGTTTCAATATACAAATACTAATTACTTAAACCTGTCGATAATAAAACGTGCAGTCACGATTCATGTATAACCACGCCAAGTCACTGAACTGTGGTTCAAAGTGGTTGCTCAAAAAATTACTTAAAAAAAAAAAGGAGAAAAAGAAATATACGTATTTATGCACCTAGAGAGCCGGGATGCCACCAAATATTTGATCTAGCGTGAAAAATAATACTCTAAAAGTTACTGGGAGACCTTTCATTAAACAAAGATCGGAAGCACTTTCGGTCTTTGTGCATAACAGTTATTATGTCGTAAAGCTAATCTCTGCGAATGAAAAGTTTCCTAATGTGCACAAAGAGCAGCACAGTCGAGACGGAGTGTAATTGTAAAAATATTAAATCGACACACGGGAAAGATAGCGATGTATGTATGTATGTATATATACGAATCGACAGATTCTGTTATGTCGGCTTGACTTTCACACTACACATTGCTTTCTATTCATTTCAAAGTAATGCTCGATATATCATATACGGTATCGTTCTAAGAAAGAACTGGATATCCGTAAAGATCGATCTAGCGACTCACCCGTATTTTCTAACAGTGTTTTTGGCGTGTCTGGTCGATTAATGATTTCGATGAGCTGTGCCAAAATTAATGGGATGTACGCGCTTGTGTCAGGACCTGTGAAGGACAAACAAAATAAGTAAGCTTTATTTATTCCCCAGAAAAATATCATTTTCGATATTTACCGAGTTTTATCGAAATTTCACCGATCGCCCATGTCGCGTTGTTACATACTGATATGAATTGCGGATGCAAGTTTTGTCCAAGTATTGGCATAAACTCCGCTGCAAGTCAAGATGAAATTCACATATACATATATATCTGATAAATTTAATATCTAGTATCTAATGTATACTTACGTATGCAGGGGAGCACGTGTTGGAAGCAAGCTTTTGTAAGATCTCCTAACAAAGCGAAGCTACTCTGTCTGACTTCAGGCATGCTATCCTGCATACACTGATATAACAGCTGCATAACGTTGCTATTCAACACTAGACGTTCCATGTGACCATCCAGTCCTTCTGCTAATCCGCTGAGAAGGTCCAATGCAACTATCATAAAATCTTTATCGGGTGCCTCAAATTGCTCCGGACTTTGCGTGCTCGCTATATGTTGATTCAGCGTTTGCTCCACAAGTGATACGCATCGCCTGCAAACGAAAGAATATTTTATCGTATGAATTTACTATATCACACTGAAATAATAGATTGGAACGTCAATATACAAAACAGATTTAGACCCTATTCTCTAAAACTCTTAATGACAATAACGATATCGTTAATTGTCATTGCACATATTTCATATATAGGGTTTGGAAAATAATAATAAATCTTTCACATAGAAGTAGAATGGACTAAACTGAGAAGAAAAATCCTCTATCATTTTACAATTTTGCAATAGTTAATAAGATATTAATTGCTAAAAATTGCCGAAAATTGATCTTTAATCATTTTTTACTCAAATACTATTAAATATAGAGACGAAAATAGTTTTCTTCTCATAGAGCTCTAAGAATTTTTTCAGAATTTTTTAATACCATATTTTCTCATGTTAATAAAAATGAGAAAATGCAATATTAAAAAGTTGATAAAAAATTCTGAAAAAATTCTTAAGAGTTCTATGAGTGGAAAATAAACAATTTTCGTCTTTTGCACTTTTTCTATAAAATTGATAGTATTGAGTAAAAACTTATTGAAGACCAATTTTCGGCAATTTTTAGCAATTAATTTTGTTAACTATTGCGAAAATTGCAAAATGAGAATTTTTCTTCTCAGTTTAGTTCATTCTGCCTCTATGCAAAAGATTTATCATTATCATATTTTCTGATATGTTATCATTATTTCCGATCCTGTATAAAAAATGCACAATAGACATTTAATTTATTGTATACCAATAGAACACTGATTAAAATAGGCAAGAAACAAGTAAATACAGAATTGAAGTATTGTCATTAAGAGTTAGGGGTTTTGTATCTACGATGTTAGAAATCAATCAAAGATATCGAATGAAAAAGGAATTGACCAATTACATCGGTCATGTGATTGAATTGTTAAAATGTAATTTGTTAATTTTTTCTCCGAAATCTCACATGATTTCTAGCATCAGTGGACACAAAGACTTTAATCTGATAAAAAATTATTATTCGTCACGTATGTACATACCTGTACACAGGTTCGCAATACGGTAAGAAACCCGAGCGCAATGCGGTCGCTACTGAAGAAAGGCATTCCAGCAATGGGAAGAGATCTTTATCTTCATCCTTCAATACGTTCCACTTATTAATAAGAGGCGGCATCAAAAGATTGATGTAATCTGGTCTGTTTAGATGATGACCCACAGAATCAGCGAGAGTACCGATGGCGTCGTATAGAATTAAAAGATTTTTATGCTGATATTTACCTACGAATAAACAGTTGTATTAATCAGAGATGTATCTTCTAGACTACAAGCAGTTTGTCTTGTTCTAGTCTGGTGTTTTACTTACTAAATGCAAAGACGAGCGTTTCGAGAATAAATCCAAGATAAGGAACCAATTCGGTACATGCTTCTTCTTCCAAAGTCGCAAAGGCAGAACATGCCGCCTCTTGAACACGTTTGTTACTATCAAGCACTCTTTTGAGCAGTTCCGTCATCAGAGGTTTCAAATGCGTCTCGTGAGGTTGTGCACAAACCCAGTGCGCGTAACGGCTTAATGTCCAGCAAGTTATGGCACGTACAAGAGCCTTCTTGTCACTCAAACAACCGATCAAATAAGGGATGAGCTCCGACAAATGTGGAATCATGCCACTCATACAACCTGCAAATATGAATCAAATTTTACTCGGTTCGATTTAGATTATTAATTTAGTTATATTAATTTATACTTTAAGAAGAAAAATGTGCGCGCACCTTCAGCGATAGCTCCCAGTGCCAAGATACCGGATTCTTTGATCTCCCAAGACTGATGGAAAAGAGTCTCCTTCAAGATCGGTACTAAAACCGGTAGAAGCTCTTCCCTAAAAACATTAGCCAACATATCTAACGCAGCAGCAGAGCACTTCCTCAAGTTCCAATCGCTCAGAGTTGAATCATCATCGCATCCGTCCTCAACATCTATATCCTCATCGTCGCATCCACCGTTTATTCCGTTCTCATCGACGATGGGCTGTTTGCCCATACCGTTAGCATGATGCGAGTGATGCGTCTTAGATTTATGAAAACGTGGTCGGATGTCTTCTTCTCTGTCTGGAATCATTTCATCCTCCTCCACATCTCCTTTGAGGAGGATTATGTCAATTTCCGAATATTTCATACCTTTCACCTGTGATAAAAAAATGTTAAGAGTCAAATAAAAGACGAAAGAATGATATTTGGTCATAAATTTAGAAGACAACTTACCAAGATAGGTACTAATCGTGTCAGGTGTGGTGCAAGTGCCTCTTTGCAAATTGGTTGTTCCGCTAGTGACAACCAAAACTCACAAGCTTCCAGTGCCACTCCCTCGTCAACATCCTGAGTTCTCATTAGCATATATTCTATTATATTGTGCATATGTGGTATTAATCTGTCCATTCGTACCTCGAGCAGCATTACCAGTGCCCTACGCAAGAACACGAAAGATATAAGAATTTGTCCTTCCTGTTAGCGATAACAATAAAAAAAAGACAAACAGATTACTTCCTCTGCAATATACTATTAACTACCTGCATACGTTTTTTCGGACCTCAGAATCATCGTCCGAAGCTAAATGGAAGAGATTCTCCAAAAAGCTGTCTATATGTATCATAAGTGCTTGCGTGCGTTGAATGATAAATTGATTGACACACGCTATCGCATGGGATCTGATCTTGGGACTTGAATGTCTAAAGAACTGAAGGAACTTTGGAATCAGAATGTTCAAAGGTCGATTTAGAGCATCTGAATCTAATATCTCTGCCGAATCCTCACAAATCTTCTGGAGAGCGCCAAATGCACCCTCGCAAACGTTGTAATCTTGCGAGTCTAACATTTGACACAACGCTGGCAACAATTCCGGCCAAGTTGTTAATTCACCTATTCGTAGAAATTTCAACCGTTAAAAAAATATAATACATATATCTTTGCCACATTTTCTGGAATATAGTCAAAGATGATAATATACCTCTTGATGCGACAGTAGTGATCAAAATACCGACGGTCGCACGAATCAGCGGTGATGGATCTCCGACAGCTGACAGACATTCTTGCTTTACGAAATTTATGACCTCTGGTAAAAATTTATGGAAGTACGTCTTTACATTGTTTTTTAATATCAGTCCACTCAATGACCTAGTAGGTTCATCTGAACAGAAAGAAGATTATTAGTTCCTATTTAATACTATAAAGATTTTAATGTAGAATTACAAGTGAAAGATTTCAGGATAGTCCAATTGGAGAGTCACATTTAATTTTGACATACCTTCTGATGTTAATTTTGTTAGAACAAAAATCAGATAGTTGTTGAAATCCGGGAATTTATTCAATTCTTCCAATTTCTATTCAAAGAATCCTAATTAAGGAAAATGTAAGAGACAAGAAACTATTTAACAAGATACATACAAAAAGTCAAAATTCATAATTATTCTTTAAATTCTTTGGAGTAAAATCTCACTCTATAACGAGTGAAAATTGGATCTTGACAAAGAGTGGCTCAATTTTCAATCTTAACAAGTGAGATTAAGTCTTAGAAAAAGTTTTAGAGAATATATTTTCGAGGCCGATTCGTTTCCTCAAAGAGATAACAAGTTGTGAACGTAAACCAGTCATCGATAAAGCGCGCGATCGCAACGCGATTCGGTACGGCTGCAATCTATAGGCGCGGGCGGTTCGTTTACGCGGTATGCCCGACAAGAGAAGGACTCCCGCGAAAACTATCGATCAGAGGAGCCGCGCGTTGGGAAAACAAGTCCCCCCGCGCGCGCGAGCGTGCGAACGAGTCATAATCCCCGCTTAGCTCCGTGTCGTTCAACACGGTCGGGGCATGCACGGTCAGCATATTTGCGCTCGAGACGCGTCCGGCATGCTCGATTCCGAGCAGCGCGACTCGGCGCAGCGACTCCTGACGACTCCCGGACGGTGACGGGACCGCTCGAGGAACATCGAGGAATGAGCGAATGATAGTTGCGAATTCGCGACGCTATCGCGAGCGAGCGAACGGGAGCGAGAGAGAAAGAGAAACGAACGAACGAGCGCGCGCGCGCGCGCGCGCGCTGTCTCTTTCTCCCGAGTGATCTCGACATGGAGATTGGCGTTCGCGCGTAATTAATTTCACCGGACCGTTTCCGGACGGACCCCGAATGCCACTGCCACGCCGGGAAAACGAACGCGGAACGCGATGACGGGACAGACGAGCGAGCGGCGTGGCTACGCGCACCGTCGCGTCTCTTTATTTTTTTTTCCACTCGCGCTTCACTCCGCGGGGGCCACGTATGGGCGAGAGCGACGATACACCACATCACACGACACGACGGTTGACGGCGACGGATATGAGACACGAGGATCGTCGTTCTTGAACGTCAAACGAAAGGATACTTGTTGTACGGCCCGCTGAGTCGCCGTGTCCGGGCTCTGCGACTCCTTGAGCAGCGTCAGAATTTGCCTGAGTCCTTCCTCCTGTGGTTGCCACGCCATTTTCATCGTGTTTTTCAACAGCACCACTGTAACGCGCAGCCTGCCTTCTCTGACCTCGCAGATAAACGGAAGCTTCCTACAGCGCTCTCTTTCTCTCCCGCCCCCTTCCCCCCTCCACCCCCCCGCCGGCCAGCCAACCCCCTCTGCAAACTGCTCACTGCTGAGCTCGGCCAGGACCGTCGCGCAAGGGGGCGCCACGCCCTTCCTCCGTGGCTTATGTCGCCTATGCCATGGCGGGAAGGGAGAGACTCGTGTTTCCGTTTCATAACCGCTCATTTATCGGCCCTTTTTTTCACATGTCTCCGGGAAAGCTCAATGAAACCGGATCGTGGTCCGGTTCGCGAAACTAGATGCTCTGCTGTGGTTAACCCACTGGAGGGTGCCCCCCCGGGGTTCCTTGTGGCATCCCGCGTGGGAACGCCGATTGCAAAAGCGCCGGACAACGTCTCAAGACGAAAAGATTTTAAAATTGGAGGTCCCAACCGGTCCAGATTTCCGGTGTCGCGTGAATCGACGCGGGAAAACGCGCCTTGCGCGACAATGGATATTCCACGATCGATGCAAAGTTCGTCCTTATACGTTCGCGTGGAAACGTGCCTCATTGAAAATCAACAACAGACGTGATCTCATACCGGAATGACGATTTAATTCTCAGAAACTTCGATTAAATTCCAATTGACGTAATCAGCAATTAATTCGATCGGTTGAATTACTCATTGCATAATTTAATAATTCGTTATTTCCGATCTAATCCTTTTTTTTCGTGTTTTATTAAATAACAATTATTTTATATCTATACTGAAATAAAAATTATGCAGAATTTGTATTTGATTAAATAAATCATTAATTAATGATAACTTAATCAATGATTAGCTCAGTAAAATTGCTTATTGCAAAATGTTCAATTAGGCAAATCATCTTTTAATCTCTATTTCTACTTAATCTCTATTTCTATGTTGAACTACAAAAGTTAGTTCTATTCACGATTGTTGAGTACCAAAAGTATCGCTTGGTGAATTAATTGTACTACTCAGTGTTCGATCGCAATCGGCTCTCGGGTGAATAAAATTGAATCGTATCGAGTGAAACGCAATTTTTATTTGGAAATTTTATTTAAATATAGCGGCTAGCGCGTACGGAAAGATGGTAAAAAAAAAATGCGGTGGTAATCGCATTTTCGACATTGGCAAGGGTCGAACCATCGCCAACGACACTAAATAATTACGAAGCAAAAACGATGCGCATCGCAATCTTGAAATAAAAAAAAAAAAGAAAGAAAGAATTGAGAACTTATTTGAATATCTTATAAATATTTATGTATACATTGTGTGTTAACTGCCGCGTTTTAATCTCTAAATCCTTATAAAGACGGCAAAGACCACTCATGATGTTGCACACTTAAAACTTAGTAATTAACTTAATTAGAAATAATTGTTCTTACTATCCCTTACAATTTGTACTGTCGCATTATTGCGAATATTATGACTCACACTCAGCTTTGGGGTAACTTTTGAAGTGTCAGTCTTGCACGTGATGCTACCAAATCTGTTATTTACATGATGCATACACAGGCTCTCTCTTTTTGAAGGGAACTTTCGAGATTCCCTTAGTTACTTCTGTCCATTCTTTTTACTTCTAACTTTTGATCGATCTCTCACGTTGTTAAAGATACACACACACACACATATATATATATATATATATATATATATATATATATATATATATATATATATATATATATATATATATATATTT
>Ga0157364_1008095_pt1 | contig 10876 bp, 5 predicted proteins | sample AttsexASBM2_FD_111476 | JGI IMG/M metagenome (GOLD analysis project Ga0157364, IMG submission 111476) | Fungus gardens microbial communities from leaf cutter ant in Ribeirão Preto, State of São Paulo, Brazil - Atta sexdens ASBM2 | ecosystem: Host-associated > Fungi > Mycelium > Unclassified ... | reverse complement strand
TTGGCGTTACGCAGCAAGCCATTTCCGTACGATTACATACGAATAAAGATTGAATTTTACAAAAAAAAGCTCAAAACTTTTTTGTACACCTAATATTTCGTCAAAGAGAACAGCGCATCGTACGAAGCGAAGAAGATACTGTAGTAACATGTAAGTTTCAACGCTCTATACAGTAAAAATAGAAAAAACATATGTTCAAACATTATGTATGTACACAGCATGGAGCATCGCGCGATGCGTTTACTTAGCAAACGTTACTTAATAACGGTTACGGGCTACAAGTTTTTGGAAATTAGAATCAACGTTGGTCCATCGAATTATGAGGAGATCACCTTGAGAGATCATCGCGGAAACTGTTGTCTCTCGAAATATGGAAGGGCCTCTACAAACAATGATAGAATATTTACAAGATGCTTTGAAATACAAAGACAATTTTATAAGTGTTGGGCTGCTAACCAAGTTTGCATGTTGAACGATGTTACACTCATACATCTCGATTCTTCATTCGTACGCATGATAATGACCGAAATGATGTTACGATAGATGTATTAATGTAATATTGAATGATTAGCTAGACTAGTAGATACGGTCGATATCAAGTATACGCAATTCTCTAATATCGCATCCGAGAACGCTATACGCGATAGCAATATATTCGACAAGCATTATCTCGTCGATTGTGAGTTATTAAATTTAGTTTTTAATACGTATGAAAAACAATAATGTAATAAAATGTGAATAAAGACTTTTTCGTTCACATCACTATATATGTATTGTTTTTACTTCGCATCTATTATATCCTATGCCTCGACGCGCTCTCACACTTAGTTTATATAAATACCTGCTAGCGCTTCTCTCAACATGACTAGAGTTCTACATAGTCTGTCAATACTTATAATATAAAGTGTTTAATATACAACAGTTTAATATACAACCCATTTGTAACTAATATACTCGACAGCTTTACCGTAGCGAAAGATGCTTCTCAACGTTAGTTTTTGTCAGGTCTCGTTTGCGCGAGGTTCGTTTTTTTTATGCGAATGATTTTTTATAAAACGTGCAAAAGTAATTTACCATTTAGCTTTAATGGTGAAATATTTTTGCATGTGTACGTGATTAAGTAAAGTGAGTAATAATTTTGTGATTAAGTGAAGCGATAATATGTGATTTTTAGAAAAAGTTTTGTTGATAATTTTTGGGCAACAATTTACTAACCAAAAATGAGCAATCTGAAGGAAGTACTAGAGATTCGATATGTGTCCTGTTGAAGGAATAAGTAATTTTTTCTTTTATGCATGCTACATTTTTTATTCATGAAATTTTTATTCATGAAGTATTTCGTAAAATTTCTATATTAACTACTGCCATATTCTTAAATTGAGTCCGATTTAATTGATGAGAAGTAATGTCAATTGCAAATTCAATAAATAAATAAATTTATAAAATATTAATTAAATGATCCAAACAAATAATATTAAAAACATCAATTGACGGATATTTGCAAAACTTCTTTTCTCTGCCAAGTAACATTAGAAAAAAAATTACATTTGAAATACGCATTTGATATAAATAAATATTTCATATTTAGAAAATGAAACCAATGAAATTCCAATTTATAATAGGAGAGAAAGGGGAAATATAAAAGAAATTGAAGTTAGCAAGTAAGCTGTAAATATCTGTCAATTGATATTTTTAATGTTATTTGTTTGGATCATTTAATTAATATTGATTTTATTTATAAATTTATCGAATTTGCAATTGATATTATTTCTCATCAATTAAATTGGACTCAATTTAAGAATACGGCAGTAATTAATATAATAATAGAAATTTCACGAAACTTTGTAATGATTTGTTGAAAGTTGACTCGTTCGGCACTAAAAAAATCAAATATAAGGATTACACATTTTTTAGAACACACATCCGTGTACAACGTTTCATTCAAGTAAGAAATGTGTGATCTTTATATTTGATTTTAACATTTATACTTTTTAATATGACAACAAAGTTTCAGTGCAATGCTTCATGTTTCGTGATGATAAACAATGCTACATCTTTCAATTTGCGAGTGACTTAAGCATTATGGACATGCAAGGAATTGATTCTCCTGTTTCTATGTAAATTGTGTAAACTGAGAAAACAGAAGCATCTTACACTTATTTGTTTAATACTGTTGAGCGCAAGTGTTACAATTAATTGCAACAATACCACACTATGTCTCGCGGACCGTAAGATTATCCATCTATATTACGAGTACCATTTTTTATGAAGAAGGATCGCTGAAGAAGGATCTGTGAGTTCCGAAACTTATCACATCAAATTTTTAAATTATTTTTCATACTAATATTTTATGCGACTGAATTACTTTTTATCTTACTTATTTTATTATCGCTCGATTCAGATCTTCATTTCTTTACACTTTGTTTTGCAAAAAATGAGCGAAATTTAATTATTTTTGGATTGATTTATATATTTTTATATTATACACTATTATTTATATATATTTATATATATATATTATATTTATATATATTTATATATTTATATATATTTATATATATTTATATATTTATATATATTTATATATATTTATATATTTTTTATTTATATTATTTGTCATCTTACAGAAAGCTGCGGCAGCGGCGGCGGTCCGCGGCGGTGGTGGCAGGGCCCCAATGATACGTGACGCATGGTGGCACGTATCATTAATATTTGATGTTCATATAAACACCAATGTCTTTGACCAAGTCGCGCTCGTGACGTCATAACCGCGCCTACAAGTATCCCCCCTGCCCGCGCCGCCCCCACCCCCTTCGCTTTTGATCTAGAATTTTTATAATATTGTTACTGTTAGGTTAAGTCTCTGGCAATGCAATTGATGATTTTGCTACTTACATAATGCGTAAAAGATGGAACAACCTAATATATAATAAAATTGTAAACAATCTCTCCACGTATCATTTATATTTTCTAAAAAATAACTTATTAATAACTTATTATTAATAAAAAATAATAGACCAATTATAGAATTATTGATAAAACAACTTATACTTTAATCTGTAAAATTTAAAATGAAACTTATGTACATATAAATCATTAACTAGACTGATTGAGACGTTCAGAAAATGCAACTTAAGATTTTTGATTAGTTTATGTTAATATATTTATGGCCAGTATTTAGATTTAATAAGGAATTGAAAACAAGACTAATCAGAGGAATAGAAGACGCTGACAAAAAAATTCATCAAATAAAGAAAGCAATTCACTAAATCGCCAAAAAAATCTTAGAAATCATCACTAAATTATAGTGAAAAAATCATCAAAAACGGCAACACTAACTGAGCTACTCCTCCAGAAAGCTCCCTTTATGTAAACTCTGTTGGGAGGAGAGGGTATTGGAGGGAGGGAAATAAGAAGGAGAAGAGCGGTCTTTCATATTTGAACATTATAGTCTATGTCTCTATTTATTAAGGGTACATTCTCGAGTAACTACACTAAAAATAAGGCCTTTTTTGGATTTTTTTTTTTTAAGGAAAACTATAAGACATACCATTCTAATTTTTCATATATTTATTAATACACATGTCAATATATGAAAAAAAATTTTACAGTAATATTTTCATTTCAAAATTCCAAGAATTAGTTGAAAGGCGAAAAATTGAAAAAATGAGATGATCAAACGGTTGATATTTCGAGAATCAATAGCTAGAAAACAAAATTTTTTCTTAAAGTTTATTTGTGTGTACTATCGTGTAAACCGGAATTATTGAAAAATATTGAAAAATTGACAAGTGTTTTTAGAAAGTGCTGCAAAAAAATATTTTTTTTTCGTTCAAAAAAGTTTTATTTTAAGTGAAACCGGTTATTCTGATTTACAAGATAATTAGTCAATTTACAACGCCCCAAGAATTAAAAAAAAAAATCGGTCGTTAGTTTCAAAATTGTGTCATTCGCCAAAAGAATGTTTCGAGAAAAACGCGTTTAAAGTTTTTGTTACAAATTTTTTAAAATAAAGCAATAATTAAACTATTTATTATTAATCAGCGATTCCTGGTCCATAAAGTAAACTTTCAACTTTCTGAAACATTTGGCTGTAAAAAAAAGAACTTTTGACTGTAGTATTGTTAATTCTTCAAATTTTTTTCTGAAATTTTGAAAGCAAAAAACAAATAGACTTTGGCTATGGAATCGTTAATTCTTCGAATTTCTTTCTAAAATTTTGACATTGGTGTATTCTTGAAATGTTGTATAATCAAAATATGTAATTAAAAAAAATCGATTTTTTGAAAATTTTACACGAGAATGTATCCTTAAGTTATTTGAATATGTCTAGATTTTTAGAATCTCTCTGTATTTATTTGGAAAATATGATATAGCTATATTTGTTGTAGCTATATTCATTTCATGAAATAGTATTTGGTATCCTAACTCAATGCTGTATTCTGCCAATGCTGATTGTAACATATTTCAATCTGACATCCTATTGATGTTCCTTCATACAAGTCCGCTTTTCATTTCCCTCTCCTCGCGGCGAAAAATGTCTCGGTCCAAATTTCCCTCGATTTTCCAACCCGCCATTTTATCATTACCATTTCTACGTTGTCATTGCATCTTTCTCAATGAAATCTCTCCCTCGCCAATCATCGCCAATCATAGTTATGGAGCGTGATTATGGAGTGAATCAATCAAAGTACTGATAATTATAGCCAATCAAAACACCTCTCATTAATTATCTCATTATCCCCTCCCATCATCCCTTCCCCTCCAATCAGTTAGGACGTGCTATTTTCCCAGATGGACCTCGACTAGATCACTCCCCTGGCACTAAGGATAGAATGGAAAGAGCTTGTTTTGACACTCCATGGCTGGCATACTTTTATATTTTCTTATATTACTTTTATTTTCTTATATTACTTTTATATTTTCTTATATAACATATTGTTGATATAAGAAGATATGGAGGTATAAAGAATATATGATAATAAAATTAAATGTCTATGTTATTATATGAGTATATTTGTATATATATATATATATATATATATATATATATATATATATATATATATATGAGATATAATTGCGATTCATTTGGTGCTACAAATACTTTATTTCTTTGTCCTAATCAATCAAATGTTTCAAATGATTTGTAGCGCTAAGTGAACTGCAGCCTTTGTCTTGCATCTGTAGGTTTGTAGGACGCGGTTAAGACCTTGCACGTACATTGTTCTCTTTTTTCTTCTTATATTTTTTTCTGTAATAAATTTCTAATTCGTTATTATATATGTCAAATCATATACATATGTTATAGTCCGAATGATTCTTTTTATATAATCATATTTTTTTTCAGATTTTTTCCTGCCATTATATTTTTGATGAAGCAATAAAGACAATTCGTATTTTTTGTGAAAGTTAAGAACGTACGAAGTCATGACCGCGAACTTATGCAATGGGGGGTCTTACCAAGGGGCTGGCCAATATAATTCCTATCCTGCTGAGCACTGCTGGAAGCCGCTGCAACATCACAGACACCAAACAAAGAAACTTACTCACCAACTTTTCCATCAACCAAAATCCTTACTATTCATGTTTATAACAGAAATAGATAAATATGAAGAGAAAAGAGAGTGTGAGAAAGAAAAGAGGAAAAGCAAGAAAAAGAGCAAGAACCTTATAAGCGCATAATATTCATGGAATGTTATAAAATATAATTGAAAAATAAAATAATATTATAATATTCCAAGAATACTGTATATTTTTTAATATTATAAGAATATTCTGTTGGTATTATATATTCATTTCATATATCCTCAATGTTTCTTTAATATTCGCGAAATATCGCGAAATATATTAAATAATTATTAATATTAATTATTATTATTATACAATGACATTGACAATAAATAATTAAACTTTATAGAGGCAGAAAGGTTATACTGAGTAGAAAAGTCCTATAATTTTCGCATTAGTTAACGAGTTATTAATTTGAAGAGAGCCAAATTCTGCACCGCCAAATGCAAGCAAGATAGAACCGCTCAGCAAGGCGTGCGTTTGCCGTTGTTAAGCACGTGGGACGTTATTAGGCGCGTTCAAGTTGACAAAGCCGCTAGCTATTGAGAGAAATTACATAAAATTATATTAATCAGGATAAATATTTATTTATATTTATTTTGATTAATTAAATATTTTGATTAATTAAATCATGCCATTTCAATGTACGACTTTTATGAGATAATTATAATTCGTAAAGACTCTTTCTAATCACAAAGAAAATAGGTAAAATAGGGCAATAGAAATTATGCGTGGTAATTGTTGAGCAAAACAATGTGAATGTATAACAAAAAGTTTTTATTGTTGTTATTAAATAACCCGGTTACATGTTTTGGCTCATTTTTGAGCAATTATAAATTAATTTTATACAATAATTATAATACAAATTAATTCATTCCAGTGAAACTATCTTACGGAAACTTTAATATTGAAAATAACTCTAACGACAATCCAAATTGTATTCAAATTTTATAGGACAAAATTATTAAAAAACCGAATGAATTTTTATATCACAATAAGAAGGAAGCAGCAACGAGGATTCATTATGTCGCAAATGATTATGTTCTATTAATTTAGTCAAAAACTAATTTTTGACTCATCAGCGAATCAGTGTCAAAATTGTTTAAAATAGTGAAATAATTTTTAAATTTAATTGTAATTAAGGAGTGTTTTTTATGGAAGAACAATTTAATATCGATTGTAATAAAAGTTATTTCACTGACTGATCACTGATTTAAACAATTTTGATACTGATTCGCTGACGACATGGTGAATCTTCGTTGTGAGCTTCTTTCTTATTGTGATATAAATTCGTTTGATTTTTTAATAATTTTGTCCTATAAAATTTGAACACAATTTGGATTGTTATTAGAGTCATTCTTCAATATTAAAGTTTCCGTAAATATGTAAAGGTAGCTCATTGAAATAAATCAGTTTATATTGTAATTAATTAAAATTAATTTGTCTCTGAAGATGGTTAAAAAATAAGCCAAAACATGTAAGCGAGTTATTTAATAAAGACTTTTGTATTGTATCCACATTGTTTGTTTTGTGCAACAATTACCGCGCCTGACTCTATTTTCCTTATACCTATTTTCTTTTTATATAAGACATTTGAATGATAGATTTTTTTTATGCACTGTACAACTATACAGGGTGTTTGGAAATTAGTGATGATAAGTTTTTCGCACAGTAAAATAGTAGTAAAATAGACTAAACCGAGAAGAAAAATCCTCTACCATTTTACAATTGTCGCAATGATTAACGATGTATTAACTTAAGAAAATAGTCAAATTCACCTAGCTCAAATGCAAGGATAATACCCGTTTCGCGCGGCAGACGTACGCCTCACCACGCAGGCGAGTATATTCTATCGCGCGCTTGCATTTGGCGATAGGCTAGGTGAATTTGGCTATTTTCTTAGTTAGTTAATACATCATTAACCATTGCGATAATTGTAAAATGATAGAGGATTTTTTTTTTCAGTTTAGTCTAGTCTACTACATGTGCGAAAAACTTATCACTAATTTCTGAACACCATGTATAGTTGTACAGTGCATAAGAAAATCTATCATTCAAATGTCTCATATAAAAAGTATAGCGAGTGTTCAAAATAAAGCGTTACAAATTTTTATCTTGGAAACACGTATTATTGAGAAAAATTGTTTAAACAAAAGTTGCAGCGTAAAAAGATATATTTACTGGTCTTATTAGTTTGACTTTGGATCGCCAAGGTCAGATCAAGGTCAAGTTGATTTTTAAAAATAGAATACCCTACTTTTGATTACAGAATCTAATAGTCGATATCAAGAGCTTTCCAAAACACTATATATAATAAAGTTATTTTTTTATTGCCTTTTCAAGTTATAATGCTTGAAAGTTACAGTGCCACGAGCATTAACATTATCCAAGGTATTCGACCGACGGCTAAAACCTCTTGAATGTTGTTCAGAATCATCTTGGATAACATTTGTTAAGCTCAAGGCCATTGGAGATTATTCCTCTTATTTTCATTTTTTGTGCTAAAAATTCATTTTTACGTAAAAATGAAAATGGTACAACCTTCATTGGTCTTGATCTTGATAAATGTTATCTAAAACATGATCCTGAGCAACATTCAAGAGATTTTAATTTTTAGTCGGAAAATCTTGCATAATGCTAATGTCAGTGGTAACTTTCAAGCCTATAACTTGAAAAATATTTAAAAAATAACTACTTTAGTATTTTGAAAAGTTTTTGACACAAGCTATTAGATTCTGGCATCAAAAATAGGATATTCCATTAAAAAAAATTGATGTGACCTTGATTTCTTAGCAATGCCCAATTGATAAAATTAGTAAATAGATCTTTTTAAGCCTTACAACTTTTGTCTGAAACATTTTTCTTATATATAAAACTTATATTTTCCGAATTATTCAGAGGTACCGATCTTTTTCTTCCATCCTGTATAAATATATTGGGTATTCAAAACAAAGCGTTATAAATTTTTATTTCAGAAATATGCCATTATTTTTTCCTATATGACATAGTATGGTACATATAATTATATATACATATAATTTGTGATCAGTTTATATATAATTGAATAGATTTATTAATTTATATATGAATATATATAACGGAAGAAAAGTTGCATAATTATATGCAATACTGTATGAAAAATTTTTCATTAAGTAACATAGGAAATGTATGAATATAATTCAATTTTTGTATATAATAATTTTATATGTAATATTTTTCGTATATAAGTTCTTATATGTATATAATTATATATTAAGAGTAGGAGTACTTTCGATTTATACAATATTGTTGCAATATTACTGCAATATTGTTGGAATATTATTGTGATCATATCTATTGACTACATATCCATACAGCACAGAAACTTGTAACACTGCAGAAATGTTACAATATTGCAGATTGCGCTATAATATTGCTGCAACGACAGGTATTAGATATTAGAAATTGTAGATATTAGAAATTGTATTATATATTACGGTGCAAGATTTTACAAATCATTGTTACAGAGACATTAGAAAATATTATAGCTTTTGAGTAATGAATTTAGCTTATTAGTTATCACGTCGCATTTTGCCGTGCAGCAAGTGTTTCCGCGTCCAGCGTACGCGAGCCATTAGGAAATATAGTGTTCGTTGAAACATTTGTTTGAAATCTTGTGCATGACTAAATTTTTAAAAATTTATAATCAACTCTCATAATTTTTTTGAAATTTGGATTTAAAAAATTCTTTGAATATTGCAAAAAAAAAATTGAATGCGTGGAGTTTCTTATTATTTCCCTTTCACTAGTTAAGAATATGTATAAAATAGGTATATCTGCAGTGTATAATAGTGTAAAATATGTGAAAAAGTGTAAAATGTATAATATGTGTAAAAGTGTAAAATATATGTTTACATTTGTAAAATTAAAATACGTATATAAAATTTGCAATTAAGTATGAAATATAATATAAATATATTGATTAGTTCTTTTTTTGAATTTTTATTTATATCATCAATTATATTTCAAATTATAATAATATAAAAATAGTAATAATAAAAGAATTATTTTGCAAATATATGCGCTGCAACATTATTGCGACGTTATAATGCAATCTTGCTAAAGGCGAACATTTGCCATTTTTAATTGTATTCTTGTCGAGACATTTTCAGAATATTTACTTTTATTTTTTGCGACAAATCATTCCCAAGATATGAAATAGGAAGGAAGACTAAGGACTTTCACTCAGTCTAGCGTCTTCAAAATATAGGTCGATTTTGCCTTTCGAGTTAAGATTTGATTCTCGATACTTGCAGCGCTTGTGAATTTTGTGATCTGCGCATAATGAATGCGTCATAGAAAAAGTCACGAACATAACTTAACTTCTCCGTGAAGGCGATTTTGCCTGTGTATTGCCTGACTACTGAGGCTGTGTTCTAAATTTACTATCAGTGCTGAAAATGCTACAGTTTACGTCAAGTGCACTTTAGATTTTCAGTACAGGCAGTCAATTTTGGAATATAGCCTTTGGAGTCTCTTTAGGCAATTTTGGAGCCTTTAGAGGCCTTGGGTTACAGAAAAATACATCATCAAATAATCAGAAAGGAACTCAATTTCCCATATTCTTTCCTACGTCCTAATATCCTGTTTTGCAACTGGACACTTCTGCAAAAACATATTATTAATGTCACTAGTGCAATAAGTAAATTCGACAAGTGGTGTCACTAATAGTGTAATAGCGGTGAAGAAAATTTCATTAAAATTTCACCGAAATTTTATTGTGAAAATAAATACACTAACGCATACTAATTAGGAGATCACTTTAAAATCTGCAAATTTTGTTGATATTTAAGAAATGATATTTCCGCTTCCAGAGATTGCAGGACAATTTTTTTGAGTTTTAAAGAGTGAAACTTCTACTTTAAAACAGTTCATACGATATTTACCGTTCTATCAAATGGTCTTTTTCGCAAAGATCAGAAACAGGTCGAGTTAAAATTCTAAAAATTTCATGATTTTGCAACTTTTCACGAGTAAAGTACGAACAGGCTGAAAAATCTCATTTACATACATTTTAAAGTTTGGAACTTTTTCTTTAAAATGAGACCATTACTCTAACATGCTTAGAAGTTGAGTTATTAGGTTCCAAAGGGAATTGTACATTTTGCAAGATTTTGGGTAATTACTGCTGACATTCGTGATACCCGATGTGCATCATGGGTTGCTCAATCGGAATTTGCACATCCTCTATGTGTGTGTGTGTGTGTGTGTGTGTGTGTGTGTGTGTGTGTGTGTGTGTGTGTGTGTGTGTGTGTGTGTGTGTGTG
>Ga0157364_1008094_pt1 | contig 10877 bp, 7 predicted proteins | sample AttsexASBM2_FD_111476 | JGI IMG/M metagenome (GOLD analysis project Ga0157364, IMG submission 111476) | Fungus gardens microbial communities from leaf cutter ant in Ribeirão Preto, State of São Paulo, Brazil - Atta sexdens ASBM2 | ecosystem: Host-associated > Fungi > Mycelium > Unclassified ... | reverse complement strand
TTTGTTATAATATATTTATTTTTATATATATATATTTTTTTTGTGAGAAAAAACATTTTTTTTCTCTTTTTTTCTCTCTCTCTCTCTCTCTCTCTCTCTCTCTCTCTCTCTCTCTCTCTCTCTCTCTCTGTTGAAATAAGAAAATAAATTTCTAAAAATAATTAATTTATTGAAATTAAATATAGTGTTTTGTCTCTCTCACGCATGCAAAAGATATCTAATTATACAAAGCATATTTACATATTAAAAACTAGTAGCAATAATTTTCGCGAACAGCGATAGATTAATATAATAATTATAGATAAATAATATTGATACAACGAGATATTAATACCAGGAATAATATTAATATTTCAAATTGACTTGTGTAAATCTATTGTATAAATCATAGCTACCATTTTTACAGCAAATAATATGTATATGTATAAGCGGATATTTTCGAGAAATCAAGAATAGTGCGAGTATGAAATGGGATAACTTGAAGAAGTGGTTGCCTGTCACGTTCACAAATGTCGACGATTTGCGTGGCATTGAACGCGAAGTTTCCACTTTGCGGGCCATCGATATTTGGATACAATGGCCGTCGGAAATTTCGTATGACCTGGCACGTAGAAAAATACCACGGAAGAGACAGGGCGGATCAGTGATGCACAATACAGTTGCAATAAAGGTTGACTCGTCAAACAATGAAGTCACATATTGCAAAAAAGGATGTGGGGAAACAATCGCGGAAACTGAATGTCAGATGACAAAAAATTTATTTTCGATATATGGAGTTTTGAGTTAATTGTCCTGAGTTTTTAAAAAATCTAACCAGCTTTTTTTATTAGGAGATTTTATTTTTAATGAAGTTTTGTTACATCCGAAACAATTTTTTAAACTATTTTTATCAGAATATATATTTAGTAAGAAACAATATGGAGAAAGTAATTATTAAAATTAACTCGTCATTATACAGAATATTCAGGATTTATAGGACGAACTCTCTCTCTCTCTCTCTCTCTCTCTCTCTCTCTCTCTCTCTCTAATGGTACTTTAGAATTAACTAATGCCCATTTCCATCAATATATAGATTAACTTCAATATTGGTTCAACTTACTATTTATCTTTTTTCAGTTCTAATTAGAAAAAGATTAGAAAAAGATAAAGAATAAGTTATAAGAACCGAGGTTAAAGTTAATCTACATTAGTGAAATCGGGCATAAGAGAATCAATTTTTGTCAAAGACTTGTATTCTTCTTTTCCTTGTTTGAATCGCCTATGAGATATGCAATCATAACATTGTGTGTATAATATCTAACAATATTGTTCACGTTCTTTAATTTTTATTTAAAAAAAACAAAAAGTAGAAATCAAATTAAATAACATGTATTATTAAACGTTATAATGTTGTCACATAAACTGATTTATTATCTTACAGGCATAAAGCCGAATAAAGCTTCTTAACTTTCGATAGTTAAGATAATAGATTTTTTTTAAATAAATAATTTTTTTAAATAAATACACAACATTTATCTTCAGAGGGAGGAACACACGGGTTTGTTTTTTTTAATGAAAATTGATTCTTTTAGTGAATCTTATCAGTTTAACCTCTAAAGTTTATCCCACAGGTTCTGAAACATTCTGTATATCGATGTAGAATCGTAGAACGACACTTTAGAACATTATTTCTTCTAACGATCATTTTCTCTGGCTCGCGTATAAGAACTTCGATTGAACGTAGTTATAGCTATTGAAAATTCCGCGGACTATGGAATGGCGCTCTTCCGGATGCTTTCGTTCACCAATAATGTCGTAGTGATAAGCCTTGGAACGTATAAGTGCAATGACGCGTGTGCATGCGACTTATGCGTCACCTAATACAATATCTGCAGTGAAGGGGGATCCACATTCCGATGTACGCAAAATCGAATATTGTCCGTCGAAAATTTACTGGGGCGAAACAGCAGATGCGAAACATCGATGATGATAGAAGAGGGTATGGGAATACGTAGTAAACGCGAATGATAGTATTGCAGTAGGTATACCTGTTGGAGAAATGATAATCTCTCATTTCTCACGTTCAGTGATAGTTTGATACGCTCTCAGTGCCGCACTATAACACGTGACCATAGAACGCTGTTTAATAAGGTAAAGACGATTACATGTTTTCAATCAAGATTAGAGGAAAATGAGGGAATTTACAGATATTTGAGGGAAAAATTAAATAAAGCCGGCGATTATCTATTAATTAGACAAGTCTTTATTCAAAGAATATTGATTTTAAACTGTAATAATTAACATTTATAATATTAATACAAATTATAATTTTTATTTAAAAAATTCGCTTCGGCATGGTCTTGTTTTTTGTTTAAAATTATAATTTGAAACCAAATAATTGAAATATCTTTTTGAATGAAAACTTTTTAATTGATAAATAATTGTTAGTTTTATTAAACTTTTCCTTTAGATATTCAGTTTTTCTATTCTCCTTTAATATATTCTTCGTTTCTGAAATTAAAGCGGATGTATTCTTTCTACATAAATTAATGTAATAGTAAATTTATCGCTTTGAAAAGAATCATATAATATCGCTAATTGTTCATAATCATGATATTAACATACAATAACTGATTGGCAAAGACCATGGATTTCGGCTTTTAATGAAAATATGTGTTTTCCAATAGTTTTTGCAAAACAAAAATTGCGATGGAATAAATTATAAATTTTATATTAATAAATATTATATATTTAACTTATATATTTAACTTATTTGAATATAAATATTATATGTTATAAATATTATGATTTTGTATCTAAAATGAGAATTTTTTACATAATAAATAAAACAGATTTTAAATTAGCATTTTATGATGATTAATTCATATTCTATTTTAAATTGTATAAAATCATCCGTCTACACCAACAGCGACGTCTAAAAACTTTTTTCTTTCGTAATTATCCGCTTAATCGAACGTGTCGCTCCCATTTATCTTTTTTGTCTTAAGATACGCTGTATCAGATAAAAATCTAATGGTTCCACGATCAAAGAGGGAGACACGTTCATGTCCTTATTATATCTCCAAAAGTGCCAAGTATCGCAGATAAACGCTGCGACATACGCGGTGTATCGTCGTGGATATCTTCCACGACTTCCACGAAGAAACCTTTATGTCGAGCAGCAGCAACGAAGGGCGGAGGGGTAGCTTAGCAATGCCCTGCGGGGAAAAAACGTAAGGTATCTTTACACCCTCAATTCCGTCCCGATACGCGCCAACGAGCGTAGCAAGAGATGGTAGGGGGATGGTGCGCCTTAACTTCGTACGTTTTCGTACGCTCCCTTCGTGCAAGAAACGTATAAGAAGCATTTTACGGAAAGAACCGGAGCGACGGCACGGCGCCCACCTCCCTCCCCATCCACCCTCTCGCCACTCTCCTCCAACCCCGTTATATCAAGTTGCACAAAACTCGTTAAAATTCCGCCGGTCTGTCCGTCCTTACAGCCGGCACAATGCGGAAATCATTTGACGGGGAAAGAGGGTACAAGGGGCAGAGTGAGAGAGGATAGGGGTGAGAGGTAGAAATCGCGGCGCAGCCGCTCGATCCTCCTCCTTTACCCCGTCCTCCTCTTTTTCCTCCCTCGATAGGATACTACGGAATGGTAGCGAGCCACCGTCTGTCGGCCGTCTGCTGCGCGGTAGAACGAAAAATTGTTCGTCCATGTACAATGAGCTTCGATATGTATGGACGCGCATAAGCGGTTACCACGGTGCTTTGATATCGGATATCATTCGCGAGCGATGTGATGCGACGCATCAAAGCGTAGCCAAGCATGGGGTGTCATATGTGTGGCTGACGTACATATACATGATCGGATTGGTCCCGCGCTTTTTAATCTTCTAAAAATGATACGTATTATAAGGTGCGACATACAAAAATATATATCTGCGGTAGTCAGATTCGATAAGGAATAAAAAATCTGATAAGAGAGAATATTGCATTTCTATTTTCACGACAAAAATTATTAAGCAGTTAATGCAGATATAATTATTGACGATCTTTGTTATAAATATTTTTAATTCCAAGTAAAAATTGAATTGATAAGTATAAATTATGTATAAAAGAAAGAATCTTATTTTTGATCGAAGCAAATCTTGATTAATAAGATTTATATCATTCTCTTATTTCAAAAGTGATACAATTTTAAAAATTATAGTTTTCAGAAAAGAGGAAAGATTTTTTTAATTTAATAGAAAATCATTAACTAATTAAATAATACCAGCGAAAAGAATATATTCTTAGAAATAATGATTAAATGTCATTTTTGTCATTTTCGTTTCACAACTAAAATATTACCCTTTTTTAATTATAATGATTTTGATATCCGACAAAATTATAACAAATTCGGAATGATTGATTAAAAGTGACTTAATTGGAAATATCTCAGATTATATATATTTATCTTGATCAGCTAATTAAATAAGAATCCCAACTGAGTTTCATAATAAATTATTGTTCATAGATTTAGCATTCTCATTAATGTCAGATTATTAATATTTATATAAAGATGCTTATTAGTATCGAAAATAATTAATTGCTTGTTATTTTAATAAGTGATTAAGTTGACAAGCAATTTAATAAGTGATATTACTACTCTGTTTCTGTTCATTTAATTCCATTTAAAGATCGAAAGAGATTTCTGTTGAGCGTGCTGTTTGCTGAATTAGATATAACAATTCACATAAAAATAATCAATACTAGAAATTTAAAATGTCTATTACGATCGAAGCTGGAAATCTTTATTACTTTAAATAATTCCGCGCCGAATTGTTTTTATGGGCTTATAAACGTAATAAAACTACTCTAGTAATCGCGAAATAAATTGACAAGCAATTTTAATAATTGCTTGTCAATTTGATGCTACCATCAAGCATCATGTTATAAAGATGTTGAAACTGTTAATAATTTTTCGCAATAAATTTATTAACAGTTGATCAAGATTGAATTATTTAAAGCAATAAAGATCCAGCTTCAAACCGTAATAGACATTTTAAATGTTTAGTACTGATTGTATTTCTCACATATACGGTCTAAAATAAAGATTTCTTAATATTGTTCATAAAAATATTTAAGCATTAAGGTCCGAAGCTTTGATCGAATATAGGATTTCTCTTATTTAATTACATTTATTCTCATCGATCCAAATTTGCATTATTATTTAAAGTAAATTTATAAAATAAAACAATTATTCTTTAAACTTTGATCACATCAAAACTGTCTTAATTCTAAATGTTTTCTATAGAAACTCTCCTTTCTACAAAAACGATGTAATTCGAAATATCACTTTTATAGAAGGTATTATGATTATCAAATTATATATTTGATTTCTTTAAAAACCTTAAAAACGACACCAGTATTATTTGGCAAATAGATTATGAAGTTAGTTTATTTTTGACAGAGTAAACTTTACTTAACTCATTCACAATAATAACTCGAAAATCATACTTTTTAGTTGTGTCCACGCAAATACGTTTTTTCAGTTTTATAAATTATGCGCTGATTCAGTTCATCGGACTTAAAACATAATCATAAAGTTGAAAATAACATCACAAATTACGTCAGTTTTAATAATGATTTTGATAAGCATCTTAAAACACTACGAAGAACTCGATAAATATCTTCGTATAAAGAATACCAGTAGTTGCGGAAGTTTCCTTCGACGATTTCTGTTCGGTGTGTTTAGCGCGAAAACGCAAACGTGAGTAACGATGCATTTGCAAGCTCGAGAATTGCAGTCGGAAACTCTTCTGTGCGCCGTACATTATCGCTCGACTCCGGGAGCTGATAACGAGCAGATCTCGCAGGTAAAGTAGCGCCAGACGCCGTGATTAAGATGTTAAATACGCGTCATAAATTAGCGCCATTCGCGTCGCCGGCCGCCACGACGAGGTGGCGAGGAGGAAATCATTACGGACGAACAATTATCGCTGCAATCAGTTTTCCTACGTCTGGCGGATCTTCCCCCGGCGATTGGTTGCGGCGTCTCACAATGTTGCGGCACAGGCATGGCAATTTTCCAACCGCGGGAATTAATTTCCGCGCCCGTCTGGTTCAACTTCACACGTGCCATGCCGGTACGCGAGCGTTAAAGCGTCGCTTTTCCCTCCGTTCCTCATGCGCCGTTTATTTGCGAGTGTAGAAGAAGAGAGAATACGTCACACGAAGAGTTTCGGGAGATCCCCCGTCCTCCCGGTGGGTACCTCATGCACGAATTTTCGGCCGATTTCATCCTGTAACGCCGAACGTGCTAAAAATTCCAACGGAGTACGATGGGAAAATTCCCTTCATCGCGTTAATCCATTTTGTTGGCCGCCACCGCGATTTTGGAGTTACTCGAAAATTCCGGGCAGTCGTGAAATCCGCGAGATTATAACTTCGAAAGGAAAATCGCGACTTTGAAAAAACGCTTCCAAAATGTTATCTTCTTGAAATTATTTTTTCTTTTGGAATACTGCTAGATATTAAAAGAGTAATGATAAACCAGGCTCTTGGGTTAAACAACATTTTATTATTTTTAACTTCCATGTATGTTAAAATGTAAATCAATTTTCATCTGTGGTCAGTTTTGAAGTCCGGAAATAATATCCATATTAAGGCACTCAATAAATAATAAACTAAATTTGAGTCTTTAATGCATTTTCTTGAGTTAAATTGTTTAACTTTATTTTAATTAAACAATGTATTGAGGAGCAGTAGCGACTTATAAAAATGATTAAAAATAAATTGGATATAATTTGATATGAATTTAACAGTGAAAGAGAAGACATTTTCCGAAATTGTATGTACTTTCATCAGCAGCTATATTTCAAAATGGCGAGGATAACGATAGATAGCGAGAATAATTCTCGGAATATTCTTTCAATGCTGAAATCCCGAATTGATGAAGGACTTTCATATTCCGCTTCGTTCAACCGCTTCCTCGGAATCGAAGAAGTTTGATCACGCTTATTCTTCGCAAGGGCGAAACGGTTTCAGGGTGCGAACATCACAATCAGAATTCGTCGCGGTACCTACGTAGCACATACAAAATTGCAAAATCTGTCAGGTGAGTGGCGTGCAACGCTACGAATCCTTCTGTTCTGTCAGGAAAATCTTTCCAAAGTATCGTAGTTGTATTAAAATCTATGGAATCAATGGAAATCTATTATTTTAAAACCTTTTATGCAGACTAAAAGAGCCATGATAAATTAAAACTAATTACGATATAATTTGTAAATAGCAAATTGTCTTCCACGAAATTACGTTTTTTTCTTAATAATACTCAGAATCATTATAATAGTTGTTTATTATTATTATTATGACATATAAAATCTCTTAAAATGGTAGAAACAAATCAGAAATTTACATTTTATTGTGTAAGAAGCTAAAAACATATATTTGCATTATTTAATCTTATATTAATATTTTAATATTTATTTTTATCATATTTTTTCGATTTGCTTTTATTAATATTAATGCTTTATTAATATTAATTTTATTAATTATTAATGTCGCAATTTCTTTGACATAGTCAAGTATATATAAAACAAATATTGCAAAATAGATGATGCATTCGTTATTCATTGCATGCACGTAGAAAAGCGCGACATCCACGACACGTGCCGAACAGTCGCGAGTCTTTCATAGATATCGTTTTTCTTTCTTTGCATTTCCTGCCGAGAATATTGAATAAAATTATGTTACAGATCTGATGTGTCTGAAGACTGAATCGTAACGTGAATTAAATCACATCTCTGAGGTAACTGTTAGAAACGTTTATTTGCGATCAATGCAAAATCAATTGAATGTATCAAAAAAAAAAAGCTTAAAAAACGATTTATTATTCTATAAATTGATATAATTAAAAAAGAAGACTTTATGACATTTAGAAAATACATAATTTCTTTAGAAAAGAAATAATAATTAATATAAATGTTATTATTGCAGAAGAATATTCATAAAAAAGTTTACTGCATTATTCCATGTAGTTTAGTTATTCCATTCGCAATCAATACGATGAATTTAAAAGAGTAAAATAATATTAACATAAGTCCATAGAAGAATTTGTTATAATTCTCGATCGTGATCGTATTTTGGAGAGAAGCTGAAATTCTTAACATCCCGACATACGACATATTTGCAATTTTAAAACGGTTTTTTCCCGTGTCATGCACGAATGCCATGCGAGGGCCATGATGCGTAGCGAGGACTCGTCGTGAATATCCTTTCCCGTCTTTTTTATTCGCTACCGGGAATATTGACGTTATATTAAATCTCGCGGAGTCGGGAAAGTGATTTATCGGTAGCTACGGCGAGAGGAAGAGCCAGTGAGGTAGGCGGAAAAGGAACGGGGTTCCAGACGGGAGAGAACCTCGTAAATTCTTCCAATCACCGACAAATGTTACCAATTCCAAGACGTACGGTGCTAGAAAGCTGAGCACCGTCAGTGTGCCTTCGTTGTCGTGTCTAAGCTTTAATAATAAAACAGTCCAAGTACAAGACGTCAAGCATCGAGATTAATCAATTGTCGATTCTGTCATTTAAAGTTCTTTAGAGCGTGTGACATCTGAGCTTTTTAAATTCTATTTTGCAATCAAACAATCGTTTGATCTAAAGATGTAAATAGAGAATAGTAGTGATTTGTAACTTGATGAAAAAATTAATTCCTTTTAATAATGTAAATTATTATTAACAATTCTTATATATAAAAATACAATAATTTACTTTAATATTTACTTTAATATTTAACAATAACTTTCTTTAATATTTGTCACATATTTTATACATAGATCAGATTTTTTATAAAAGAAGAACATAATAATGACACATTATATGTTGCTCTTCGAACTTGAAGCATTATATTACGCAAGGTAAAATTCAATTCCTTTTGTGTTGAATTTTATTTTTCCGAAGAAACAAATGAATCAAAAGAGTTTGCTATCAATTAGTAACCCAAGAAGTCTAAAATTAATTTTAAGACATAAAGGAAAAGAATTAAAATAACTAATTAAAAATTTTTACAGATGAAAAGTTTTATTTTTTTAAATTAAATTGCTACTGTAAATTGATAAAAAAGTTAAAGTAAAAATAAAAAAGTTAAATATATTTATATATTTTAATTATTATTATTTTCATAAAAATATTATTTTTGTAAAATTCCAGATAATAACTTGAAGTCTATGTATGATATATTTATATGCATGTGTATATGTGTATCTATATATTTATGCAAGTTGCTAATTGTAATTTATAAATATACCAACGCATATTTCTTTTTCTATTGCTGTTTATTTCATTTGATTTACATAGGTTTTTCTCTTTCCGAATATTTTATTACAGACAAGACATTTGCATAGGAGACAACACATTATACTTTTATATATAAGAAAGTATATTTGAATCGTTATTATTTCATAATTAAATTATTTCATAAAATCGATGAAATTTCTCATTACACAATGATTGCATCTTCGTAATATTATCCTTATGTTGTCCTTATGTTGTCCTTGTGTCACTTTTCGCCATGAGATGTTCTACTCTTTCTCTTAATTTATCTGAACACAAAAAATAAAACAAAATTAAAATAAACACAAGCAAGATAAAATTTATCTAAAATTTAAAAAAATACATGAGACGTTATTATAAAATATAATAAGCATTTAATATTTATAAAAGACGATAATTTATTTTATTTAAACGAATTTAGATGTGCATTCGGAGAGATAAATATTTCTAATGTAATAATATACTAACATTCGCAGATATTATTATTATTATTAATATACATTTTAATAAAAATTGCGATTAATTGAAAACTGATCCATGTTTTTTCTCATTTAATAAAAAAGTCTAATAAAGAAGAATTAATAATAATTTTATTTAGTTAATTTATATATGTAGTTTTAAATGTTTTAGTAAATATTTTACCTATTTCTTTAGCCCCCCAGTCAGTTATATTTTTAAAAAAATCTGCGTAGTAATTTTCTTGAGGTGCACTTTCAGTAGGGATAATAATTCCCAGGAATAAGATCACTCCGAAAACAAACAAAAATACCTTCATGTCTTTCATTATTAACGTAACGATCGCATATACAAATATTATTAGATTCGTGTCGGATTCTTGTCAAAGCACAACTGTGGCTTGAAGAAACTGTGGAGTATATATATATCACAGAAAGTGATTATTAATTAAAATTATCAGAATGTTGACAACCAATGGTATAACGCATTCTAATATCAAAAATGTGTCTGATTCTTCGAAAAAAGATATCTAGAATTCTAAGAAAAGATAAACAGAGCAAAGGTTAGATGGAATTCATTTAGATAAGAGAAAGTCATGTTTTCTTATAGTGTAGTATTGTAAATGACCAATATTCTTAAAATTTTCTAAGAACTTTTCTCATTTTTTTCAGTTTCTGATCAAAGTAAATTCTTCGTATATACCAATTCTATTTCTTTTTTTTCATATCTTTATCTTTTTCATATTTTTATCATTTTTAGAAGTTTTAAATTTCTTCTCTCGAAAAATTTCATTTTTAGTATTATGACGCATTGTATTATACTATTGATCATTAATATTTTAACAACGAATGTTCAGTCCTTTTTTAATAAGCAAAAACTTATTTTGAGTTAAGTTTCTCAATTCTCAGTCAAGTGATTCATAAAAAAAACAAATACACTTCGATTTAATACGTTATCGTAACATTGCTAAGTCATTGTCTAAGTAAAATTTAATCGAGAGGACGGTTTTTTTACTTATTCTACATGTAAAATATTATGTCATACATAACATACAATATATTACAATATACATGGGATGTACACACACACACATATATATGTATATATATATATATATA
>Ga0157364_1008093_pt1 | contig 10878 bp, 4 predicted proteins | sample AttsexASBM2_FD_111476 | JGI IMG/M metagenome (GOLD analysis project Ga0157364, IMG submission 111476) | Fungus gardens microbial communities from leaf cutter ant in Ribeirão Preto, State of São Paulo, Brazil - Atta sexdens ASBM2 | ecosystem: Host-associated > Fungi > Mycelium > Unclassified ... | reverse complement strand
CAAAAGATGACCAGTTTTTTCGACGCGGGATTCGTACGCTACCCGAAAGATGGGAGAAAGTAATGGCCAACGATGGACAATACTTTGAATCATAAATGTATAACCAGTTTTTTACAATAAAGCCTCGAATTTCGGAAAAAAAACGGCGGAAGCAAAGTTGTATACCTAATATCTATTATTTCCGAGCAAGTGAGACATCGATTGGTTGTCGCTCCAACTTCCGTCTCGCGGAAGCAAGCGTTGCCGCGTTCTGAATGTGGGAGACATATCTGTCATAATATTATGATTAATATAATAATATAAAATTATTAAATTTTTACGTTTTTTACATTTTAGTCGCCTGAACGTGCCAGAATGTTCACCAAAAATGAAGATATAATTTCATGCAGCGAAGCTTTGCTTGAGAAAACTCTTCACTCCGCCGTAAATAAAGCCAGCAATGCTTTTCGCTAAAGCCCTCTTACCTTTTCATGGAAGCGAAGTTTCGCTGATAATGTTACTCCCTCCTATCCCATAAATAAAGGAGCATTGAACAGACAATTCAAAAAATTAATCAATCAAAAAATGCTATAAAATATTTGGCCAATCAAGTGGAATATAATCGGAGTCATTCATAGTTAGACAATATTGAACTTTGAGCGAAGCTTCGTTAGCTACGCATTTTCACCCGAATTGGCGAAGTGGGGAGTCTTCGCCAGCGAAGCTTCGCTACATGAAATTGTACCTTTATGGAGCGTTTCTATGGAGCTGCAAAAATGCAATTTCACGCGGCGAGTAAAAACTGGCGTTTTACTCTCTCTCCATCAATTTTCGCTAAAATGGTGAATCTAGCGAATAAACGCTTAAAGTACAACATTGTTCAATTATGAGCAAAGCAATGCTGACTCTGACTATAGTACACTTGATTGTCCAAATATTTCGATTTTTTGATTGGTCAATTTTTTTAATTGTTTGTTCAATGCTCCTTTATTCACAGCATAGTGGATAATTTCGCCAGTGAAACTTCACTCCATGAAAGGAAGGAGGCGGTAGCTTTAGCTTTTCAACACTGAATTTGAATTGTATCGGAGTGGGGATAAACGCTAGCTTTTCTTTGCTCGCATGAAAAAGCAGCTTTATTGTAGCGTGAGATGAAATGGCACGATTTTTTTCTTTCGCACAATTTCGATGAAAAATAGCCACTTCAGGTGGTCAGACTCTGATTAGAAGATCTTTAGAGTAGTTGAGATTATTTTAGATACAGTATTGCCTACTTCACAAATCAATTATCCATTAGTTTATTCTCTTTTATAAGTTCTCATATTAAATTTGGGTCGGTTTCACTATGCTGATCAAGCTTAATCGTGATTAATTGTCAACCACAATTGATCGATTCTAAACAGCAAACGCGATTGGTCAATCAACAGCCGATTAAGGCTATTGGCATTAGTGAAACTAGCTTTTAGTGCTTGAAATTAATTGCATATTTCGGGCTGATTTCTGAAGCGCTGTCTACTTTTTCCTCATTATCGCTTGACGGTCGAGCCGCCGGATCGCGCAAGGAAATATATTTCAGGAGCGTCGCAGTATGCGAAGTCTATAATAGAAGTTATAGCGGTCGTAAGGTCTTAAGTCGTAGAAAATTGACCAGTCATAGTCGATTATTTTTTTCATTCGACTGTGATTGATTAATTTTCTGCGATTTAAGATTCTACGACTGCTACTTCTATTGTAGATAAATCAGTTCTACATTAATTGCAAGCTGATCGCAAGTTTGTTGTGACAGCCAATCTGAAGCTTGCATTTTGAAATCAACGCTTCATATTGACTGCAATAAACTTGCGATCAGCTTACAACTAATGTAAAACCTTAAGAAATATGCTGCAATCAAATCTTCCAGCAAATTATCATTAATATATTTTCCGGATAAACTTCCGAAAACCGAATCTCTCCGATTTCAATAAAATTTTGCAAAAAGTTCCATTTTTATGTGAAAATGAAAACCCTTAAAGATTAAAGACTTTTGGCGAAAAAAAAAACTATTTAAAAATAAAATACTAAAATGAATAAATATTCGCATGGAAGTCGTGCATCCTTAAGCAGGAAGAAGATGAGATGGGAGTCGCTTCGCATGAAAGTTCGGACGTCTCTAAGCAAGGGGGAGGGAGATAGGATGGGAGTCACTTTGCGTGGACATCATTCGCCCCTAAGTAGGAGGAGGAGGTAGAGTATCACAGTATCTTTAGACCAAGCATTGACAGAAATTTGAGGAGTGGGAGTTCTTCATTTAAGAAAGGACGCATTAACTTGGTCTAGAGTAGCAATAATAATAGCGCTTTCCACTTGAAAAATTGCAACACTAGCGCCGATAAAAAGTACCCGATAAAAAATTTTTTATGCATGAATATATATAAATATGCATAAACATACATAAACACGCATAAATATTCACAAACGTGTATAATTATATATGAAATATGTCCATATATCTCCTTCTTTCTTTTGTAAAATTACTTTTTAGTATAATAAAAATAATAATAGTAATGTAAAAACATAAAAATAATTATACCAGGTGTATAAGCTTAAATCCGCTGTTTGCTATAAGTGGCATTAATGAGCGTACAAAGCTACTCTGGGCACACAACACACTTTTTTTTTGTTTGACATCTGCCAACATTAACCATTGCACATCAACAGAAATTTCATATAACAACATACATTTTTTCTTTCGTAATCATATCTAGTTTTTTTGCTAAAAAAAGCATATGCGGGAAGCTTTGCTTTTCTGTTTCAATTTTAAGAAAGCTACCGAATTCCATCGACTGCTTGTCGAGCAATTGGGTGTTTCTCAAGTAGCCATTTCCATGCGGCTACATGCAAGGGGAAGGTTCAAAAGATCGGAAAATGGGTGCCGCATGAATTGAACGATAGGCAGATGGAGCGACACCAAAACACATGCCAAATTCTGCTTGCCAGACAAAAAAGAAAATCGTTCCTGCGTCGGATTGTGACAGGCGATGAAAAATGGATCTATTTTCAGAATCCTAAACGTAAGAAATTGGGGTTGATCCTGCCCAACCATCAACATCTTCCTCAAGACCAAATCGCTTCGGACGGAAAATGCTGTGCGTTTGGTGAGATCAGGAGGGTGTCATCTACTACGAGCTGTTAAAACCTGGAAACCGTTAATGCTCACCGCTACCACCGTAAATTCCATCGTGCTCTGCGTGAAAAAAGGCCGCATTATCGGAAGATATGACAAGCTGATTTTCCTTCACGACAACGCACCATCGCACAATCATCAACAATGGTCCAAAACTACTTGGAGACACTCAACTGAGAAGTGCTACTCCATCCCGCTTACTCACTAGACCTGGCAATTTCTGACTACCACCTGTTTTCGTCAATGGGCCACGCGCTCGCTGAACGGCACTTCGATTCTTACGAAGACGTCCGAAAATGGCTTGATGAATGATTTGCCTCGAAAGATGAAGAATTCTTTTGGCGTGTTATATACAAATTGCCACAAAGATGGGAAAAATGTAGTTAGCGAGGGCAATAAATAAATAAATATAAATATATAAATAGATAAATTTGTAATTGCTTCCTAGGAAAAAAAATGTGTTATTCTGACTAAAAAATAGCGGATTTAAGCTTACATACCTGGTAATGCCACTTTCGGCTCAGATATGGCCAGTAAATTGTTATACAGCCATTTTCGGCCAAGATATGACATTTAAACGGAAAATTCATCCACTTTCGGCACAGATTTGGCCTTTAAATGATAAATCCAGCCACTTTCGGCATAGGTCATTTAAACGGTTAATCCGACCACTTCGGTCAGAATATTTCCTCTGAACAGAAAATTCAGTCACTTTCGGCCCAGATATGGACTCCAAACGGTAAATCTAGCCATTTTCGACACAGATATGGCTACTAAACGATAAATACGCTTACTTTGGGCCAAGACATAGCCTGTAAACGGTAAATCCGGCCATTTTCGGACCGGTAATGATTGCTATACAGTAAATCCGGCCACTTTAGGAGCAAATGTTGTTTTTAAACGGTAAATCCAGCAATTTTTGGAACAAATATGACCTCTAAAAGGAAAATCAGGCCACCTTCGGCTCAGATACGGACTCTAAACTGCAAATCCGATCATTTTCGATACAGTTATGGACTCTAAATGAAATACCCGGCCATATTCGACCCAGATATTGCATCTAAACGATAATTCCGATCACTTTCGGCTCAGATATGTCCTGTATAATATGTATGTATGTAAATCCGGCCACTTTCGGCCCAGATATGGCCGATAACGTAAAATCCTGCAAAATTTCGGCTTGTCATTGCTTTTAAACTGTAAATCCGCCCACTGTCGAATCAGATATGCCTTCTAAACGGTAAATCTACCCACTTTCGGCCCAAATAAGGGATCTAAACGGTAAATCTGGTCACTTTCGGCCCAGATATGTCATTTGAAAGGTAAATCCGGCCATTTTCATACCAGTTATGAGTCTCTAAACGTTAAATACGGTCACTTTCGGTCCAGATATGGCCTCTAAACGATAAATTCTGCCACCTTCGTCCCCGATATATCATCTAAACGATATGTCCGGCCACTTGCGGCCCAGAAATGGCATCTAAACGGTAAATAACGTCAATAATGGCCCAGATATGGCCATTAAACAGTAAATCAGTCCACTTTCGATCCAGATATTGCCTCTAAACGGCAATTCCGTCCAGTTTCGTCATGATATGTCCTCTAAACTTAAATTCGGCCAATTACGGCCAAGAAATGTCCTATAAAAGTTAATACCGGCCACATTCGGCCAGATATGGCCTCTAAATGGTAAATCCGTCCACTTTAGGCGCAGATATGTGCTTTAAACTGTAAATCCGACCACTTTAGCCCAGATATAGCCTCGCAACGTTAAATCTGACCACTTTCGGCCCAGATATGGCTACTTAATAGTAAATTCGTTCAATTTCAGCCCAGGTATGGCCTTTAAAAACTTAATACGTCCACCTTAGGCCAAGACATATCCTCTAAACAGTAAACCCACTTTCGACGAGATATGGCCTCTAAACGGTAAATTCAGCATCTTTCGGCCCAGATATGGCATCGAAACGGTAAATTCGACCACTTTCGAACAGATATGGCTTTTAAACGGTAAATTCAGTCTCTTTCGGCACAAATATGGTTTCTAAATGATTAATCCGGTTACCTTCGGCCTGTATGGCATCTAAACGGTAAATCCCATCAATATCGGCCCAGATATGGCCTTTAAATGGAAGAATAGGACATTATCGGTCAATATCCTGCCATTTTCGATAAAAGCATGGCCACTAAACGGAATAATGTGTCACTTTCGGTCAATATGCGGCCACTTTCGGTCCAGATGGCATCTAAACAGTAAATCCGATTATTTTCGGCCCTGGTATGGCCTCTAAACGGTAAACTCGACTACTTTCGTCCTAGATACAGCCTCTAAAAAACGGTCAATCCGGCCATTCCTGCCCAGATATGGTCTCTAAACGATTAATCCCGTCACTATCGGTCCAGATGTGGCCTCCAAACGGTAAACCCAGCTACTTTCGGCTCAGATATGGCCTCTTCACGGTAAATCCGATAACATTCTGCCAAGATATGACCTATAAATGCGGCCACTTTTTGCCAAGATATGGCATCTAAACGGTAAATCCGATTACTTATTGCCCGGCCCTTATGGCCTCTAAACGGTTAATCCGACCAGTATCGGTCTAGATTTGGCGTATAAACGATAAATCCGTCCACTTTCGGAACAGATATAGCATCTAAACCGAAATTTAGGGCTCTTTCTGCCCAGATATATTCTCTAAACAGTAAATTCATCCATTTTCGTACCAGATATGGCCTCTGAACGGTAAATCCAGCCACGTTCGGACCAGATATGACCTCTAAATTTTAAATCCTGCCACTTTCGGTCAAGATTTGGCTTCTAAACAGTAATTGCGGCTACTTTAGGCCCAGATATGGCCTCAAAACAGTAAATCCGGTCACTTTCATCCTAGATATGGCCACTAAACGGTAATTCCGGAAAATATAGCCACTTTCGGCACATATATGTCAGCGGAACTGTAAATACCATTCATTTTGACCCAGATATGGACTCTAAACGGTAATTCCGTCCACTTTCGGCTTGGATATGGCCCTTAAACGATAAATCCGGCCACTTTCGGCCTAGATATGATATATAAACGGTAAATCCGGTCATTTTCGGACCAGATATGTCTTCTAAACGGTACATCCGGACACTTTCGGCTCATATATGAAGCTAAACGGTAATTCTCGCCAAATTCAAATCAGACTTTGCTTCAAACGGTAAATTTGGCCACTTTCTTCCTAGAAATGGCGGCTAAACGGTAAATCGAGCCACTTTCGGCCCAGATATTGAATCTAAACGATAAATCCGGCCACTTTTGGCCAATATATAGCTGCTACATGGTAAATACTACCATATTCGGCCCTGATATGGCATCTAAATGGTAAATCCTGCCACTATCGGCCCAGATATGGCTTCTAAAACGGTAAATCCGTCCACTATCGGCCCAGATATGACCTATAAATTCTAAACCCACCACTTTCGGCTCAGATTAGGTCTCTAAACGGTAAATCTACTTTCGACCCATATATTGCCTTTAAACGGATATTTCAGCCACTTTCGGCCCACGTGTGACCAGATATGGACATTAAACGGTAAATCCGCCCACTTTGAGCAAAAACATGGCCTGTAAACGGTAAATCCGGCCACTTTCGGCCCATATGATGTCTTTAAGCGATAAAATCGGCAATTTTCGGAACGGATGCGATCTCTAAAAGGAAAATCCGGCCAATTTCGACCCAGATATGGTCTCTCTAAACGGTTATTTCGGCCATTTTTGGCCCAGATATGGCCTCTAAACGGAAAACTTGGCCACTTTCGGCCCAGATATGGACTCTAAATGGTTAAACAGGCCACTTTCAGTCAATATATTGCCGCAAAACGATAAATCTTTTCAATTTTGGCACAGATATTGCTTCTAAACGGTAAATCCCGTTATTATTAGTTCAGATATGGCATTTAAAACTGTAAATTCGGCCACTTTCGGCCCAGATATAGCATCTGAAAGGTAAATTCGCCCACTTACGGACCAAATATGGACTCTAAACGGAAAATCCGGCCACTTTCTTTCCAGATATGACAAGTAAAATGTAAATCCTGTCATTTTCGGACCATTAATGTTCTCTAAACGGCAAATCTGTCCATTTTTGGCTCAGTAAACGGTTAATATGTCCATTTTCGGTCAAGATAAGGCCTCTAAACTGTAAACCCGGCCACTATTGTCCCAAATATGGCTTCTGAACGGTATTTACCGTTTAAGGATCATGTATGGTCCGAAAGTGGGCATATTTAGCGTTCACTTGTTATTTCTGGGCCGAATCGTGTCGGAATTACCGTTTAGAGGACATATATGGGCGGAAAGTGACGATATTTTTCATTTAGAGTACATAATTGGTTCGAAAATGGCAGGATTTTACATTTAGAGGCCATAACTTGTACGAAAGTCCTGGATTTAACGTTTAGAGGCCATATCTGGACCGAAAGTGATCAGAGTTACCGTTTAGAGGCCATATCTGGCCAAAAGTGGACGGATTTACCATTTAGAGTCCATATCTGGTCGAAAGTGATCGAATTTACTGTTTCGATGCCATATCTGAACCGAAAGATGCTGAAGTTACAGTTTGGAATGCATATCTCGTCGAAAGTGGACGGACGTATAATTCAGAGGACATATCTGGGAAGAAAATGGAGGGATCTACCGTTTAGAGACCATATCTGGTTCGAAAGTGACCGGATTTACCTTTAAGAGGCCATGTCTGGTCCGAAAGTCGCCGGATTTAGCGTTTAGAGAATATATCAGGGTCGAAAGTGACAGGATTTACAGTTTAGATAACATTTCTGGGACCAAAGTGGCCGAGTTTACCGTATAGAAGACATGTATAGGTAGAAAGTGGGCGGATTTACCGTTTAAAGGCCAAATCTGGACTGAATTTTGCGGGATTTACCGTTTAACAGCCATATATTCGCCGAAAGTGGCCGGATTTACCATTTAGCTGCCATATATTGTTCGAAAATGGCCGGATTTAACGTTTAAAGTCAACATCTGGGCCAAAAGTAGCCAACTTTACCGTTTAGATTCCCTATCTGGGGCGAAATTAACTGGATGTACCATTTAGATGATATTTCTGTGCCGAAAGTGGCCGGATTTACCGTTTGAAGGCCATTTCTGGGCAGAATGTTACAGGATTTACTGTTAAGAGGTCATATCTGGGCCGATAGTACCAGGATTTATCGTTTAGATGCCATATATGAGCTGAAAGTGGTTGGATTTACTGTTTATAGGCCACATCTGGACCGATAGTGACGAGATTTACCGTTTAGAGGCCATATCTAGACAGAAAGTGGCCGGATTTACCATTTAGATGCCATATCTGTGCTGAATATGGATGGAATTTCCATTTAGAGTCAATAACTGGGTCGAAAGTTGCCAGATTTACCGTTTAGTCGCCATATATGAGCCGAAAGTAATCGGATTTACCATGTAGGGGACATATCTGGACCGAAAGTGGAGTGAGTTACCGTTTAGAGGACAAATCTGGGACGATAATAGTCAGACTTACCGTTTAGAAAATATATCTGGCCGAAAGTGGCGGGATTTATCGTTTAGATGCCATATCTGGCTGAAAGTGAACGGATTTACAATTTATATGCCACATCTGGAAAGAAAGTGGCCGTATTTTCCGTTTAGATGCCATATCTGGGCTGAATATGGACGGGATTTCCATTTAGAATCCATAACTGGGTCGAAAGTTGCCAGATTTATCGTTTAGTCGCCATATATGGGCCGAAAATGACCGGATTTACCGTTTAGAAGACATATCTATCACGAAAATATGTGGACTTACTGTTTAGAAGACATATCTGGGCAGAAGGTTGCTGCATTTACCGTTTAGAGACCATATCTGATCCGAAAGTTACGAGATTTACCGTATAATTACCGAATTATGGCCATATAATTACCGAAAGTGGACAGATTTACCGTGTAGAAGCCATATCTGGTCCGAATATGGCGGGATTTAGCTGCCACATATGGGCCGAAAGTGACTGGACTTATCGTTTAGAAGGTGTATCTGGGCCAAGAGTGGTCGGATTTATCGGGGCGGAAAGTGACAGGATTTACAATTTAGAGGTCATATCTGGTCCAAAAGTGACCGGAATTACCGTTTAGAGGCCATATCTGTGCCAAAAGTGGCCGTATTTATCGTTTAGATGCAATATTTGGGCCGAAAGTGGCCGCGTTTAGAAGCCATATATAGGAAGCAAGTTGCCGTTTAGCTACCATTTATGGGCCAATAATGGCCGGATTTACCGTTTGGAGGACATATCTTGGCCGAAAGTGGTCTAAATTTCCGTTTAGAGGCCATATTTGGAACGAAAGTAGCGGGATTTACCGCTTAGTGATATATCTTGTTCGATTATGGCGTGATTTACCGTTTAGAGGCCATATCTGGGCTGAAAGTGAGGAGATTTATCGTTTAGTGTACATATTTGGGCCGAAACTGTGCGGATTTAGAGGCCATATCTGGATAGAAAGTTGCCTAAATTTCCGTTTAGAGGTCATATCTGCAATGAATGTGGACGGATTTTAGATGCCATATCTGGGCCGAAAGTGTTCGTATTTATCGTGTAAAGGCGATATCTGTGCCTAAAGTGATCGGATTTACCGTTTAGGAGCCATATATGCGCCAAAAGTGGCCGGAACTTCCGTTTAGAGGCAATATCTGGTTCGAAATTGGCCATATTATCCGTTTAGAGGCTATATCTGCGCCGAAAGTGGCTGGATTTATAGTTTAGTAGCTATATCTGTGATGAAAATGGATGTATTTACTGTTTAGAGGATGGACATGTCTGAACAGAAAGTGGCCTAAGTTTCCGTTTAGAGTGGATGGATTTACCGTTTAGTAGCCATCTGGGTCGAAAGGATATATTAATAATATTTATTATTTAAATTATTCTTTATTAATTTTAATAATTTTTTAAATATTTATTGGTTATTTATATATTTATTTATTTATATATTTATGTTTATAGAGTAATTTTCTAATTCTATTCTTTAATTGGGACTGTGCGAGCTATTTCACAAACTTCATCATATGAGATTAGTTTAATTATAATTTTTTTGGTTTTGATAATTTTATGGGAAAGATATTCTTTTTTGTATTATATGAAATGGCAAGTATATATATGATATGGGTTAATGTTAAGTTCATTGTTTTTTGTATTTTTTATAAGAATGTTAGCGGGATTGAATCGTAGGCCGATAGATTTTGTTGAGTCAGAATTAGTTCCAGGATTTAATGTGGAGTATTTTAGAGGGGTGCTGCTTCGATTTTTATAGCTGAATATATGATTTTTTTTAAGTATTTAATAGTCGGAATATTTACTAATATAATTGGATTATAATAATCGTGGTTGTATATTAATTTGATAGTACTTTTAATTAATTTAATATGTTGGGTATTACCACGAATGCGGTATGATGAGTTAATATATTTATATTGAAAGATTATTTTACCTTCTATTTTAAATTTTATGATTTTTATTTTGATATTCAAGTTAATATTTGTATTTATGTAGAAAAGCATAGGAAATAGGGGATAGGGGAAAGAATAAAAATAGTATAACGGTATTTTAGAAATAGTAATTGAAGAGGTTAATTTAAAGTGTATATATATATATATGTATATATGTATATATATATTATATATATATATATTATATATATATATATATATATATATATATATATATATAT
>Ga0157364_1008092_pt1 | contig 10878 bp, 10 predicted proteins | sample AttsexASBM2_FD_111476 | JGI IMG/M metagenome (GOLD analysis project Ga0157364, IMG submission 111476) | Fungus gardens microbial communities from leaf cutter ant in Ribeirão Preto, State of São Paulo, Brazil - Atta sexdens ASBM2 | ecosystem: Host-associated > Fungi > Mycelium > Unclassified ... | reverse complement strand
TTTTTTTTTTTCTTTTTTATATATATAAACTTGTGTTTTTTTTTTTTTATTTTAATCGCTCTATATATATATATATATATATATATATATATATATATATATATATACTGCATATATATTTTACTTTATAGGTCGACACTACCGAGGAAGCTAGACTTTTACTCGGCGCTTCCGATCCTAGTCAATCAGATAGCGACGATGATCTTATATCTGCATAACGATATGATTATTATTATGTCTGTTCTAGAGTATAGATTGTCTAATTATTAAACTGAGCACGTATTATGAAATTATTTAGAATGGATTCTGATCAGAATTATTCCTTAGAAAACACAATAGGAATCTAATAATTGAATGATTCCGATCGGAACTATATAACTCCATAATACGTACTTTAGTATGTTGTCTTCAATATTTCGATAAATTGTCAAATAAATGTCTTGAAAATCTCGTAAGGTATAGAATTAACTATATACATATACATATTTATACGTATATCTACATAGTGAATCATTTTAATCGATGTATTAAAATATCTTGAGAAATATAATAGATACGGAAAAATGTTTCAGATAAAAGTTGCTCGATTATTAGGAAGAAAGAAGAGAGTGATCTTGATCTTGAGAAGATGTCCTTAAAATCAGGCCAAAGTTACTTAAAATTTCTGAAATTAAAACCCATTTTTTATTTTATATTCATGTAACTGACTTTAAAATCTTTCCAAAACATGATAATAAAGTATTTTTTTCATTAAGTAGTTTACAAGTTATGGGGCTTGAAGATTAACAAGTCAACGTTGAGAGCATTTGGCCACGTTAATATTGACCATTCGCCAATCAATTATTATAATAGGCAATTTTTCCATTCCCAAATCCTTGTTTTGGCGCGATTAATTTTCTTCAAATGTGGATTTCAATTTAAAAAATTTAATCTTAACCTGACCTTAGATACATTTTCTCAAGATCAACCTATGTTCGTATAATAAGAGTTAGGACAATGTGATCGCACTTTTGATTGATAGCCAAAATCCGCCATATGTAATAACTAATCTAGTTTTAAATGAATTGTAATAGCCAACACAACTATGAGCAAGCAAATTGCAGGAAATTACGTATTTGATGTTATCCTGTTTTTGTCATTATCTAGCGCTGGCAGTATAACATTTACATGAGGTTTGTTAAAGAACTTTCTTCTGATGTATGATTAAGAAGCTACTTCTTAATCATATCATGTATTTAATTGAACTCAGCCACATGTATTTGACATGTCATATTTTCTGTATATCGTCTTTAGGCTCTGTAATATTTAGTTATTAATGACGACGGTTTGTCCTAACTCATTATAGGAATACTAGATCAAGGTCACCATCTTTTTTTAATAATTGAGCAACTTTTGTTTGAAACATTTTTCCGTATCTTTTATATTTCTTGAGATATTTTTTTTAAGCATCGATTAAAGTGACACCCTGTATATACGTACATATTGATAATTTTTTAAATAAATTCCTACCATTTTTTCATTCCTATCTTTTCACATCTCTCATTATCTCTTTCCTTTCCATATAATATAAAAATGAATACGTAAATGAAACATCTCATACAAATATCTGTGTATCAGAAAGATTTACAATACAATAAAAATAATATCTACTAATTAATAACAAGAAACATTATTAAGTTTTATTATAAACTTAGTATTATCACTAATTAAATCTTATGTATGTTAGTTTGATTTGGACATTTTATATAAAGTTTGTAATCTTATACTCTGTATAACAAGTACATATACTTTGGTCGCAACTTATACAGCTTCTACGTTATTTTGTTAGATTTAAAGTTTATAATATAATTATATATATAAATGAAATAATTATTTATAACAATATAATTACAAGTACTTAGCAAAGTACTGAAGCAAATAAAACGAGAACATAAATTGTAGATATACAGAAGCGTAAACGTGAGACGCAACGGATGCTGTAGTATTGTCCTTTCGTTTACCAGGTTTTGAAACGCATATATCTTCGCAATCTTCATCTTCGCATAGATCACACAAAGTTGTCTTTTTAGGCTCGTAAAATGCTCTTGCCCTCCTCGCTGCATGGAAATAACAAAAAGATATATTTTAAAAAATCTTATAGGCCGTGTTACACACACACACACACACACACACACACACACACACACACACACACACACACACACACACACACACACACACACACACACACACCACACACATCACACACACAGGTATTATCACATTGCATTCTATCTTTTACATTTTTTATATCTTTTAAATCAGATTTATCTATAACATATTTTTATTATACTTACAAGAATCATAATAGTCGTATACAGAAACGGGAACTGGTTTTTGCTTAGCTACTTTATGCGTCCTAAATGCCGACACGGTTGGACAATATTCTTGTTTTATCATCTAATAATAATAATAATTTTTTTTCTTTATTTTTTATATATTATTTATATTTTTGTTTGTATTTTATATATTTTTTATCAGATTTTTGTGATAACTATTTTAAGTTACATTAATTTTGAGTTACATTAATTGGTTATTATATTTATGAGTTATGATATATATATATATATATATATATATATATATATATATATGTGTGTGTGTATATATATATATACTTTACCTTGTCAAAATATAAAATCACCATTGTATCACCATTTCTAGTTTCAACACGTTTTACATGTGATGACATTTCTAAACTCGGTAATGAATCTCTGTCCACTGTAAAGCCAGAAGGTAGGCTTACTTCCATGACGGCCATATTACTTTCATTTGCTTCTTCAGTTGGAACAAATCTGTCAACAAATAATAATTTGATTAATTAATTTTTGATACAATAAAATATAATGTACGACTATAATACTGCTAATTATACTAATGTATAATATTACTAGGAACTAAATTATTTCATATTCATTTTTTTACTTTTTGAGAAATTAAACTATGTAAACTATATATATAGTTCACATAGTTTATATATATATATATATATCTTTCATATATACTATACATATATACATTTCTTTTTTCTAAGTTAAAAGAATAACTTTAAATATTTTTTCTCTTATAATAATTACATTTGCATAACAATATAACTTTAAAAAAATATTGTTACTTCAATCATCATTATGATTTAAAATTATTAAACTTAAATAATATTATAAATACAATAACGAAAACATACCCTGAACATATCGAAAGCTGTAAATGATTAGCATTGGAATTTTTATCTACTTGAGGATCCAATGTAAACAATGGAAATGCTCCAGTCACATTCAAATTATATTGATAGGAAACTTGCACCAGTACAAAACCTTTACCCTTTGCTGTTATATTAACATACCGTGTTTTCGTAGGTAGCTGCAAGAAATGCAAAAATATTAATATTTTACTGTAATAATGTATAATATACATGAAACAATTCGTTTAAACTTACCATCTTCTTTTGGAGTATTATAGAATTATCGCCACGTATGTTCATATAGCCTCCTTGACCTTCTCCCTCGCCATATTTATACGTGATTTCAACTGAACTCGTGTTCTTTGACAAGTTTTCAGCAAGCTTCGCCAATGCTTGAAGTCCGATTACAGTATCCTAAATTATTTCATAAATAATTTTTAATTAAATTTTATCTCTTTTTCTACACATATTTGAAATAATAATTTTGTACTCAAAATAATTACTTACTTGTGTCGATGCAAAACCACCTTCCGTATTTCTTTGTTTAACGAGCCATTTCATTACGGGAATCGCATCTGTGACCAGATTACGTTTAAGATACGAGAGTAAAGCATACGATGTCATTTCGACATCGACAGAACGCGGTAAAGAATAGTGTGGATTTTTATTATCTTTTGGAATGGGCTTGCTCCACCATTTAAGATCTTGGTTCGTCACAGCTTTCGATTCTAAGAAATTAAATGCCGATGTCTCGTATGGATGCTTTGCCAAATTTAAGGCGTAAGCACATAGACTCAATGCATACGTATCGTTTAGTCCTTCCATATTACGAACGATGTAGTCAACAGCCTTGTTTATTGTATTACGATATTTTCCCACAGATTCCTATACCGACATATTCAATTTTAATAATTGTGCGACATGGAAAAAGCATTTTTTTATTTCACGTACTGCTTTTAAGCATAAAGATAACATTCCCAACAGACGATTATATTTATTTAAATGTTATTAAATAAAATAAAAAAATATTGCTTTTACCTCGTTTTCTAGGAAAGAAATAAGCGTATATGCCGTTAAAGCAAGTCCTTTGGCAGCTCCACCCTGCATATCACGGTGGCTAACTTTTCCCACTTCGGGGAAGGAGCCGTTTGATGCTTGATTGTTGGACAACCACTGCAAAGCTTCAGTTATGATTCTATCCTCGATCGCAATGTATTCCGCCGCTTGTTTAAAAGATTTCGCTACGAACGCTGTAAGCCTAGTGGACAGAATAATTTTAAATCATATGACTTAAATGACAACTTGATCTTGAAATAATTCTTAAATAATGTTATGTTATTAGCAATCTTGTTGGACGTACCATGTACTCCCGCTAGGATCCGACATACCAAATGCGCTAAATGAACCATCAGTATGTCTATAAGTTAATTCTTGCTGGTAGCCAATGTCCAGATATTTTAGCGCTTTGCTTTGCACGGCTTGTGTTAATTGATTCGTATTCTGAAAAGTTTTTTTTATGTATAAATCATATTTTAGCATGTATCATACAGCAGAAGAGAGTGCTATTGATACCTTGAGATAATTTAAAACAACGATATTTGGTACAAAGTTGAGCATATTTTGTTCGCCGCATCCAAATGGCATTTTTATTAAATTTGCCAAATTCTGGATACTGGGGCCCAAGACATCACCTAATAATACAATTAATAAAGAAGGGATATTTTATGCAAAATAATAAATTTTCACAAGTATTGCATGAATTAGCGTATAATTATATACATCATGCAAAACTCATTATTGATTAATGTTCATTATGAATTATCAAAATTTAGAAGAGATTGGTTTGAACAAAGGAGTATCGATAAGATCCTTTTAAATTGGAAATGTATATGTAATTTGAGCAATATTATTACCAACTGCAGATATTTGTACAATCTCCGATCCTGGTACTGCATTATTAGGTAAGTCGATGGTGACATTTGCATTCGCCTGTTCAGCATTTCTCAAATCCAAAAGTACCGCTTTATTTTTGTATTGTGTTTCTCCCTCAGCCTTAAAACAGAACAATGTTTATGCTTATTGTCGAGTAGTTGTACGAGCAAAAAAATAAGAATGAGAATCATTACATTGACAAGCAATTTATGTTCAACACTATCGCCAGCCAAAACGCTGTTAGCGGTTGCTTTTATATTGATATATCCTAGTTCTCTTGGAATAATCATGAACGACACACTCGAGCCAGAATTAGCTTTTACGTCAACTTTCTTCCTGCGATATAATTCCAATTCTGAAAAATTATAATCAATTTAATCCTATAAACTTATCATAATTGGATCATAGTTATAAAATGTAAACGTTGTCACAAATTACGAGTCGGCTATTATTGTTATCTCTTTGGAGTTGAATAATATTATATTACTTACTTGGTACATCGTGGACTTCGTTAGAAACTTCCGCAAAATCAAATTGTCCATCGTTTGTCAACAGAACTTCGGCTGTCAAGTCTTTATTCATATAATTGAATACCACAATTTGTATGCTTACAATTTCTCCTCGAATTACCGAGTACGGCAAATCCACTGATATGAAGAACGGTTTGAACACTTTCAACTAACGAACAGATAATAATATATTAATATAATAGTTTCATAATAATTATGAGAACTTTTATTCAGAGCACCTCTCTATTTTGCTATAATATGCGCTCAGATTTATGTATATTTTATATAATACGTACATGAATATGTATAAAAAAAATATCATCACACATACTATAATCAATCCAACGTGTGATAATTATCGTAGGTTAAAAAAAAAGATAAAAAAAGATTGGTAGAAAATTAATAAAACTTTGACAGAAATGAATTTGTGAGGAAAATGAATCAAATAGTTAATATAAAACTTATGCTCGGAAAAAATTTTGAGTAAATGTATCATTTATATTATAATAAATTAAATTATTAAATTTACTTTATTACTAAGAAAAAACTTGATCAAATACTGATTTTTTCGCAAAGTTAATCTCCAAACTTTCTATGTATAGATTATATAAATATGTATATGTATTTATAACAACCTTTCTGGGTTCCTCTATGAGACCTAATCCATGTGCGTCATTGACAGAAAATGCAGTCAATACCCATGATGTGATAGAGTGCGGTACTTCGCGTCGTAATTCCGTTTTTCCATTATATCTGCAAGAGTACATATACTTAATGTGTTTCCATAATCGTAAGTATAATATGAAATATTTAGAAGTATGTAGGTATCCTGTATCTTGTGTGTCGTTTAGATAATAAATAAACTGAAACATAGATAGATGAATTTCAAAAAATAATAATGTTTCGAATAGCGATAAAAGAGATTGCAGCTTTCTAATGAAATAGATATACACGATACAAGCAAGTCGATGTAACATGAAAAAAGTGTTAAGGTCATATGTTCGTATCCTTCACCTTTACAAATGCGGAAAGACACGTTTATATAAATGACATTTTAATAAACACCAATTAATAGTAACATAACATCGATGTTATAATTTCATATTCAAGAATATAAATATAATATAGCTGTTATGTAACACATTTGCTGTATAACAGTTAAATTATAACATGAATGTTGTTAATTGATGTTTACTTAACTAGGGTATAAATAGTGAACAGTGTTACGAATAAAAATCGATCATTCCTCCGTGAATAGCATGACGCAAAACATCAGTTTCCAAGAACTGAGATATGCATGATATGTAGAACAAGCTTTTGTAACGCAACTTACATTCTTGAGAAAATATGAGATTGCACCTTTACCTTGATCAACTTTCACGTAACTGTACAATACGGTATGCACGTTATTTACAAATATACAGGGTGTCACTGAAACAAAGGGGCAAATTCTACCGATAACAGACTGAAGCAATTTTACTCTTTGAAACAATTCATTCTTTTTTTGTTTCAATTTACGTACACCTTGCATATATACCGCATATACATAGACGTGCATAAACACACTAAATGTATACAAGATACGAAATAAATACCCTGAAGAGAAGTTTGTGAAAAGCCAGGTGTTTAAGATGTCATGCATTAGGAATACACGGGGCTTATTCCAGACAGGGGGTGGGATGCGAGAGAAGGCGTAAGGACCTGCCAGCGGTGGTCTTGTCGCTAATCTGTGCGTGACAGGTGGACCAAGGTCTGGTCGAAGCGTGGACACCCCATGAGGCGACCCCGTTATTCTACCCTCCAAAATTTCTGGTCCTGCAATCCAATTCTGCATATTGTATTACACCAACCCAGATCCTCAATCGAAATAAGAACTAAATACGATTGATATATCCTAATAATATTATTTCTCTGATTCTTGATAGAGTATAATTACCTTCAGAAAATGCTTCAGATCTACTTTATCTCTTTTAATCATAGAAAGAATTTATTTAGTTTTGAGATAAATTCTTCATTAATATAATTGAAAAAATTATTCAACATTTAATTGTTTTTGTAATAAATTTTTAACATTTAATTTGTATCTTAAAGAAATCAGAAATGCTGATTTGTGTCTCAAGTTCACATTTTATTTAATAAAATTTAAAACTGAATTAAAAAGAAATTTCATTTCAATTTAAAATTCAATTTATTCAATTTAAAATTTAATCATCGATAATTTTTTTTATTCTTTTTATTAATTCAGCACTATTGACAAATCAAAAAAAATTTTTCTGATTTTCAGTAATGGCAGTTCTGAAACATTCTTTTTTTATATAGTGAATATTATTAAGACATTGCATAATTTTTCTTGAATTTAATTCTGTACAAAAAAATATAATGGACGTAAAATTATTTTATTTTAATGAAATAAATAATTGATACATTTTATTGCTACTCTGCATCTATTGCATTGTATGCAGATTTTTTAGCATTTCTATCTCTGAAAGTTTTTACAATTTCAAATAAGAAATTTTTGAATATATATAAATATTTATATTGTTTTTATATAAATATTAGTGTCGTATTTAAAAATAACCCGTAAAGATAACCATAAAATCATATCCTGAAAATTAAAACTTATTTATGTGAAATAAATAATAATTAGAAATATATAATATCCGCGTATAATAATATTAAAAGATTATAGACAAGTAAGTTTAAATTTTAGTTTGTGTCCAAAATAAGTATTTACATATATGCGTATTCAAGGCACAATATAATATCTAAATTTACATATATTAAATAAAATATTTAGAATACAGAGCGTATATATATATATATATATATATACATATATATACATATACACATATATATATATGTATACAGAGCATTCTTCAGTTAGCAAAAATTAACTGATGTGAAAAGATCCTGAAAAATTGAAGATTTTTTTCCTCCACCAAGTTATCTAGCCATTTACCACCGTAACAACTTCGATGCGTAACTTTAATGCGAAGCGTTCTAATTTGCATTATTTTTTGTTGTACGAATTCTATTATATGTGTTAATATTTTAATGTAATATGCGAGTGTAGATCTCAATGTACCGATTTTTACACTACAATTATTGGTCTAAAGGAAAAATTATAAAATAATAGCCTAAATACGCATCAAAGAGATGCTACAAAACAGTAAGGAATGATTTTTGTTATGCAACTAATGGTGAACTCGCACTATGCTGGATCAATGCATATTAAAAGCTACTTTATGCAAAATATCTCAATGCAGTGATACAATATAATCAACTTTGACAATGAAATGATACATATATATTTTGTTAAATAACGTAATAATATTATTAGTAAATAGTTAATCGTTTAAAATATTTATATATTTTTACACTTAATTTTGCTAATTTCAGCATATTTTTTATAGCAACTTTTAATATGATCTAGCGTAATGCAAGTAACTGAATTTGCTATAAATGTGTTATTCAAGTGAATAATTAACTGTTTACAAAATTTACAGTATAAAATATGTGTACAATGATAGTGTATGCATGATAATTTATTACGTCATTGGCATTACCCAGCTTCAAGCGTTTGCCAAAGCCAAGTTTCAGGGAAATTCTTGCGAACTTTGACCTTCTCGGGCGGTAATGCAGCAGCCGGGCCTGAGAATCCTCCACCGGATGCAAACATCACGTCTTCGATACTATTTCTGTAGTATACTACACATATATAAGCTTGGTTAAAAAATATATAATTTAATCTCACCGAGGTCAACTCAACGGTCAATCCTGATTAAGAGAATCAATCAAGAACTAGGATGTTATTCTCATGCTATATTATGAGTAAGTTGGAATATGGTCACATTGTGTCACATATTCTACAAAATATTTTTTTAATTTAGAAAATATTTATATTTAACGAATGTTATATATGTTTTAAGTGCGCATTATGTTTTTAAGTGCGCGCGTTAGTCTTTCACTAAATATACACACTATACTACCTTAAATTTTGTATTTCGATACTTACGTACAGGGAAATTCTCGTGGACGTACCCATTTGTAAGGATTATCACACCAGTTTTCTGTTACAAACATGTTATTTTAATCTGATTATTAGATAATAATTAAGAAAATAATATAAGTATATCGTGGAATATTTTACTTGAAACACATCGTCTGCTGTTCCTGAGCCAGGCCTCCAAAGAGGGCGGTCGAAGAATCCATCTGCGTGTGGTGATGCTTCTGCTTTATCGTACGTTTGCAGCTCTTTGTATACTTGATCCTACATATAATTAATAAATGCTATCAAAATAAAGTATGTGAAATCACGCATACAGAAATTTACAAATTTATATGTATATGTATAACGTACATAAGAAATATCATTTCCAGATTTTAGCAAGAGGGATCTCTGATCAACGCCTAGTAATCCGATAAAAGAATTTGGTTTCGCAGATATCATAAGATTAACATTTTCTCCGGGCATAACTTCACCAGGTGTTATTTTAATATCAACCTATATATATATATATATATACAAATTGATATTATCTATCCACTCTCTAATATATAATACAACTTTTTAACAGATATTTTAAATAATAACTCACATGATTTTGAAGTACTCCTGTAAGTTCAACGTCTAACGAATCGGCTAGTACTTCTCCATCTGTCCGTACATAGTATACAATTACATGCGCAATAGGTGCCATGACATATGTTGCTAAAAATCTGGAACGTGTTTTTAATCGTATAAAATATTAATTTTAAACTGAAACTCAGTCTAGGATTTCAACAACTTGTACGATCGGGCTATTGAATCTCAAACTTGTAAATCTTTTCTCTGTCTCGAAAGATCTGAGACCAACTTAAGATTCGACTATCGGAAAATTTCGAGTAACTCTTCTAAAAACTTTCTTAAAGGTGACCATACATGGTCAATAATATTAATCAGTAATATTGGCAAAGTATGTATCAATATTTTTAGTATTTTTACGACCTTAAGATCAATATTATTAACAATAATTTTTTTACTTCAGTTTTATTTATTGCGCTGTAACATACTGTAGCTGTATGGATCCTAATAAAACAATACTTGAGAATCAAAATCCAAATCATCGTCAATATTCTACGTCAATCCATTAATATTAATCACACACGATCAGTAATATTAAATATTGTCAGTATTTGTTAATATTATTTAATAATATTATTTAATATTTCGGT
>Ga0157364_1008090_pt1 | contig 10880 bp, 6 predicted proteins | sample AttsexASBM2_FD_111476 | JGI IMG/M metagenome (GOLD analysis project Ga0157364, IMG submission 111476) | Fungus gardens microbial communities from leaf cutter ant in Ribeirão Preto, State of São Paulo, Brazil - Atta sexdens ASBM2 | ecosystem: Host-associated > Fungi > Mycelium > Unclassified ... | reverse complement strand
TTATAAGATTGTTAATGAAAGTAGATAAAAAATGAATTAGAACGAATTAAGTAGAGAATACATAAGTTTCTGACTGTTCAATAGTTGTAATGATGAAAGTGTGCTAATGAAAATTCGACATTTTCTTCCGGTACCTATAACAGAGATTTTAGACAAATTATAACGGTAAAACATTTTAACGTGTTACGAAAAATGAAATTAATAATATCCCAGTTAATGTGCAATTTCACAGAACAAGTTTGATCAAAATACTGAAGCTCGTATTTACAGTTTCTGCTGAGGAATTCGATCGAGAAATTAATTTCAAGATAATTCTTGGAGAATAAATCAAGTACTTATTATACATAATCACGATTCTCTCGAAAATAAGCTTAATCTCGAAACATGGCCTTTTATACGCGATTCAACAATCAATTCTCGTGTTGCCTCTATAATATCTCTAATAAAGGCTGATTAACATTACGAGTGAAACTAATCATGAATTTGACAGCCTACTTGAAGAAAACTTGATCGATAGAATCTGAAATTAATATATCGATAAAATCGAATACCGGAAGCTCGAATTACTGATGTCAAAAATATTAAGCTGTAAACAGATCTGTAACTTGTTTACGTCTTATAAATGTCATTTCTAAATATTACCGAGTTCTTTATTTTAAAATAACTTGCCAGACTTGCTGGAAAAGATTATCGTAAAACAATGTATACATATATGTATAATGCTATGTCAAATCTTTCTCTCACTCATTCTTTCTTTTCCTCGCCTTCACTCTTTTTCCGCTCTCTCTCCTCTAGAATCGCTATTCTAGAGTTAAACAGTGCACGATGTGTCACAACGCAGTTACTTTGTCACTTGCAAGGGCTCATCGAGGACACCCGGCGTCGTTGTCGTCTTAGTCATCGGGCCTCGTCTATCTCGATTCTCACTGGGTTCGTTTCATTCTTGTCGTCTTCGTATCGAGGAACGTTCAAGAAAGCAGGCCATCGCTTTTGACCGATGTCTCTTCTCGTATCGTTCGCATTTCTCACTCTCTTTCTCTTCCTCCATCCTCCCCCCCTTCTCTCTCTCTCTCTCTTTCTCTCTCTTTCGTTTTCTTGATCACAAATGCATACAGTCTTACACATCACAGACAAGGTCAAGGTCGTTAGCCTTCGTTCCTTAGCATCTTCCTCGGCATCCACCTCCGCGAATCTTTTACAAGTTTCTCTCCTTCCTTCCTTCTTATACTTATTCTAATTAATATAATTCTTTTGCAAGATCGTATATTTTTACGTTCGGTCAAAACCAGAAGCCATTTCCTTTGCGGATCCATGGCTTATACGCATTAAGTCAACCCTAAGAGAATTGACGTTGAATTTTGAGTGTATTACTGTTTTCCAGCTTATCTAGAGGAGCTAATTAAGATATAAGCTTAATCTCAGAATGTATTGCATATAATAGTATAAATATATCGCTATTATTTAAAAATTATTAATCTAGTATACATAATTTTAACATTTTATACACTTAACCATTTATTAATGCTATCGTTCATAATATTTATAGAGTTACTATCTTATTATTAATATTAATTATCTTTAATAATGACATTTAAAAAAAACTAAAGCTGATTAAAACTAATGCTTTGGTAAACGCTTGGGACTAACAAAATCTTTGCGTAGTATAGAACGATTACAGTCGCTCGATCGGTCTGAGATGAGAGCGAGCAGCACTTGGGACATTCCGTTGCTGCCACTCGTGCGAACAGGTTCCCGAGCGATTGGAAAAAAGAAAACGATGAAAAAAAGGAAAGGAGGAAAGACGCGGGACGAAGAAAAAGGAAGCGATGTGAAGCGGCGAGCTAAACAGAGTCATTCGCGGCGGATCGTTTGATGTAAATAACGAAATCGCAAGACCACATTGGACATTCGTTGATATCATCCTATTATCGAGCATTCCCGAGAACGGAAATCGACATCGTTTCCAGCGAGTTCGACTTTTTCAGATACGGAAAAATGCACTTTGAACAGTCTCAAATAAACATAGATATTATCGCTTATTTTTCTCGTATCGAACTCGAGATTATTTATTGTTCCCGTTATCTCATTATTCTATTAATCTACTAATCTCGTATTAATCAGTTTACCGAAATTTGGAGGCTTCAACTTTGATGTATAATTTCACAATAATTTTTAGATTGTAAATACAAAATCTGTTCTTTCAGACATTCCGCATTTTTTTCTATTTCTTATTTCTTTTCCTTTCTTCCGAAAAAATAAGAATAAGCTGAATGTATTTGTTTCATTTGCAGAGAAGTAGCGCTGATGAAAATTCTAACTCAAACAACCTCGTGGAGATATTGCTGATAAAGAATCATTTTTAACAATTACCGAATATTCGTAATCAAAAAACGAGATTAGTGCCTTTGGAAAATTCTGCGAGTCACGCCGAAATTCCCAAGGAGGGAGGGAATAGTCGGGTCAACCGGAAGTCAAGGCCACGCGGTCAATCGCCTGTGATCCGTCGTCGTTATAAATAGATACTGGGCGTCCCGGTATCTCTACGTATCTGCATTCGTATCATTCGTATGTCGCATGCCGCGACATCACAGTACCTTGTGAGTAGTAATGCCAGTCGGCCTCCCTCCGGATGAAAATTTTGAAGATGTGTCGATCCAGGGAATCCGGATTTTTAAAAAAACGCACTCCCTGTCTGTCGAATAAAATAATGTTTAAATTGTTAATTAATTGCTTGCAAATACGGAGCTTATTAAAATGTCGTTCTCTGTGATAACCTTGCGCGAATCCTCGATATATTCCGCGCATGCATTATATCGATCGGCAACTGTTGCAGCTCGAAAATGTTTCCATTAGCGTAATTAATCGAGGGACAGCCGCGTGGCCCGCATTTCACATTTGTTTTTTAACAATCACTATCAACCCTTTCAATTTTGTCCAACTCTCCTGCTCCACCCACTCGATAAAGCTCGCGCGCGAAATTTGCCTGGTAATTTGCATACCATTAAAGTGACCGCATCGGCCTACCACCACATGACAGTGGAATACAGCTTGATGTTGTATCAGATGATGCAGAAGGCATCGACGATTCAATCATCTTGATTATCCGCACTATTTTCCATTCTATTTACGTTGTTTATCCGGAAGCGATATTAATCAATATAATAAGACGAAAGCGAAATGTTGCTCTCATATACGGTGTTGCTCTCAATGAATTCATGTAAGCCAATTTTTTTTTTATCTATTTTTTTATCTTTTCTGAATTCGAAAAGATAAACTTCAATCTTGTCGTAGATTATAATAATTTTCTATTTTTAATATTGACACACGCATTTTCCTAAATGTGGAATTAACAATGAATCATTTTTCCAATACTTGAACCCGAGAAACCGTACGATATCGTTTGAATTAATTGTTTTTTCTTACTTGTTTTTTGAATATAAAATCTAGTGTAGTTGAAATACACGCTTGAAATCTCGCAATAATATCAAAACATGTTTTCGAAAAGGAATCGGTTCGACATTATTTGCACTCACTTGGAGGACATTCCTAAAAGAGAAACACTTATCGCGAAATACATATCGCACGAAACGATCCAGAATACGTGCCGTTGAATTATTATTACTGTTTTCTCTTTGTTTTCATATTTGTTGATACGTTATCGTCGTGGAAGACTGACGTGCGCCATTATGGACTCGCGTTTTTGTCTTTTGGGGAAAGTGGTGGTCGATATCCATGTCCGGTATTCCGAGGCGTCTCTCACCCTCGTTACAGGCACCACGGTACTCCCAAAGATCGTTCGGGCAATGACCCCGAGATTATATATTCCGCCGGTGTGCGCGCGGGGTGGTGCCACAGAAGGGGGTAGAAGAGGGCTTATGCCCTCCGAATTCGCTCGTGGAATCACACGGCGCGAATCAACCCTCTCCCGGGCTCCCCGACGCGCGAGGGTTCTTTCTTTTTCTCCAAACTATTGTAAAAAATCATTGTTTATGAGACAAAAAAGTTTTATCTTACGTTTTATCTGTGCAGTTTTATCAGGAATAGATAATTTCGTCTCCGTTTGCAAAAACGCTATTATTTAAGAGATTTCTTTCATTATTGTTGCACTTCTTTGTCAATTCTTGCAATATAAATATAGATATTTTTTTTTTTAGATATGATATAGGTATAGAATTATTTAAAGATGTCTTAGGGATATATTTCTTAATTTTAAATCACCTCTATTTTACACAAATACTTTATTTTATTTTATTTTATTTTAATATAATCCAGTTATTCTGAGCGCGAGAGATGTTGAGTAATTCTAGAATTCAATCGATAAATGACAACGACCCCAAATGGAACTTTACTAGAATATGGTACATATAATATATTCACAAATGCTATATTATACGTTAAAATATTATGATAAAGAAATACATAAATATAATTTCAGATTACGTAAAACATTGATTATTTTACTTTCCCATTTATTTTCATCTCATCTTTATTATTTTCAATATTATTAAATAATATTGAAATAAGATTTTAAAGTTCCCTCTCTCTTTTTCTCTATTTAAAAATCTATTTTCTCTATAATATAATCCAACAAGCTTAGACAGTAGTTTAGAAACAGTTTCAAAATTACAGAATTGAGGCCAATGACCGAGGAGTCAAATACGGTGAAAATTTTCGAAGATGCGTCAATGCAGGTGGTGCATTCGTGTCTCGGAAAGGTTCTCCCGCTCGTAGCAGACCGAAGGGAGAGCAGCCCGCAAAGGGACGAAAGGACGAGGGCGGAGGGAGGAGAGTAGAGAAGTCGGGCTGGAGAGAGGACGGAGGGACAAAGAGAGAATGAGAGAGAGAGGAGAGGGGGGGGGGATTCCGCGCGCTTCGTCGGGGTGGTTGCCCTCGTCTGCGCTTTGTGGGAAATGGCCGCTCAATAACGCGTAGGTCCTCCTCGTCCGCCCCTGCTCACCCTGCCTCAGTGCGAGGCAAGGGCCGATGCCCCAAAAGACAGGCATCGAACCAACCCTTGTCCTACCCGTCCCGCCATTCCCTCGAAAAGGTCAAACTTTGCCCTTCCTCTTCGTCCCTCTTTTCATCGCGAAATCTTACGGGTCGCAGGAACAAAAGAATGCAAGATGACGATTGGCCGAGGGTTCAAGTAGCGTTGCGGATAAGACTCCTTGCGGATTGCCATGAAGATATCGTCCGAAGAAAGAATCAATAATAGTTTCAAAAAAGTCTGATAAAGTGTTTAAAGTCTGCAGAATCCATAAGAATTGAAAGGAAGAGGCTGCATTCGCATTAAACTTATCCTAGGTCAAATATTTCTAACGTCGGTATTGATCCTTGATTTGCAAGCTGTTAAATTTAAATTAAGCGTAATAAATATAATATATTTATATATATTTTTTTAAACAACGAGATTATTTTTTAGTGCACAGTATTGAATATTTCTAATGCTAATGACCTTTAGAAGAAGCGTAAGTTCCATCAAGCATACAGTTCGTTGCGATCGAAAATTCATTGTGAGATTGTCGGATCAGAGTTTCTCACAGGAAGTTCATTTAATGAAGCTACAAGATTTATAAAATCTCACTAAGGCCAAGAAATATGAATTAACGTATCCATCGAGTTATTTAGAAGCACCTTCAACCTTTACTTTCGATCAAATTTAGCGGTTTCCCGGCGACGCGTGTCTCGCGATTTACGAGCTGAATCACGCGAGATCAGTTTCCGGTAGATGAGCGAGAATCAAGCTTCCCCGTTTTTTTTTTCACCTTTTATTTTTTCCCCTCCCTCTATCCTTTTTTTTCGTCTCCGATGAGAGTTCGTCGAGCGAGATCGATGAGCGCTAACCCGTCGCGCGCGAAAACACGGGAGCGGCCGCGGCGTAGGAGGACGGGGAGGGAAAGGGAAAGGGAAACGGATCACGGTGTGTATCGATCTCGCCCCTAGGGACTCGCGGCAGGATTAGGACGTCACGGTAGCCACCCACGACGAGGCGGCGCGTGCAGGAGCGGCGCGAGGACCTCGTGGCCCTTGGCAACCGGTTGCCAGGAATCGCGCGCGCGCTCCTCTTCTCACCTCTTCGCGTCTCTCGTCACCCTTCATCTCTCGGCTCGGCTTTCGCTCCGTCTCTCATTTTACCGAAGGGCTATGTCGCCAACGGGAAAGCATTCTCGCGTACGAACCGGCGCGATGATCGCGGCAGTCGACACGTCCTCGAGAGCCGGCCGAATCGAACGAGGGCGACTGGAAGAGGAAATATCCTGTGAGCTGAATGATGGGCGAGGTGAATTCGTATCTCTGGTCGTTGTGTGCTGTGTACATGATTTTGCACACTGATTGGAGTACTGAATTTGGAGAACTGCGAAAAATGAACTTTTTGAACTCGAATAAATTTTGCGTGCAACGTCATGAGACTGATGGGACAAGAAGAAGCAATGATTGTCAAAAGAGTCGATAAAGATTTAGAATTTTTTGTAAAACTAAATTTTTTCGCTTTTTTAAGCTTTCAACACTCACTCTAAAAAATTGTCGAATATGTTTCCATCACTTTTACTATTTGTTAATTTTAATACTGATTTTATAACAGTAAATGCACTTAAAAATTAGAGTTTTATATATGATTTCTTTTTCCCTATTCGATGCATTCATAAAGATGGATTTCTCTTAATTCAATAATTCGTCTAAATCTCATAGAGCAGCTTCTCTGCTAATCCTATTGGTATCTTGAAAATTGATTTTTCTAAAAATAGTAGGCCCAAGCGAGGTACTGTATTTAGAAACCAACAGATGGAGATATCGAATTATCTATCTGTACCCTGAGATAAATGCAAAATTGGTCATTCTCAGTTTTACTCTTAATACTCGAAAATGTACCAAAATCTGAAGTACAAGTATTCCTGTTGATGGATATCTTAATCCATCTTAATCCAATGGAACTTTACTGCTCGTCATAAAGTGACGCACTAATTTGTATTCTCAAAATTTTATATCTCGACATTTAAGAGGACGCGTCTGAGTGCCAAGGTAAAGGTAAGAAAAAGAAGAAAAATGGATCCAAGTGCAACGAGCGCGAGATTCGGCCCTGCACGACATGGAGCATCCGGTGACGCAACTTGCGCCACCCTCGTAACTTGCACCCCTCGCGTCGCAGCGCGACGCGTCACACCCATCCCGCTTCCGCATACCTCGCGCGCATACCCTCAACCTAACCTATATCTCCCTCTTTCTCTCACTTTTCTTAGGTCGTTGATCCTGCGGCCGCGCACGCGATCGAACGCACGCCGCCGCGAAAATACGGCGTATGATTCTGTTTGCAGTGTTTGCACGCCGAAAAGAATGAACGGATCTCTAATTTCATGAGAGAAAGAGAGAGAGAGGGGAGGGGGGAGGGGGTGGAGATACTTGATTGGCGTCTCCAATACTTCATATTTGTTCATCATAAAATACAGAATCTGTTTGAAAAACAAGATGTCATTATCGTTCCACTCGTTAACTCATTTCATTTTATTACGTCTGATGTTATTTTGAGATAGAAAATAAGATGAGAGTGATTCTGTTTCATTCAGCTGCATTATATCTGTAAATTTCTCTGTTTACATCTCTCTGTTAAAAAAATGCGTATATTTTATTTCCAAATCCTAATTATAAACTTCAGCTTCTAATCTAATTCTGTAATGAGTCCTCAAATGGATTTATTTTGCCTGTCTTAGATTTTATGTAATTGATGTAATTCAGTATGAATAATAAATATTGCAATCGCGATATCTTCGTGTCGAAAGTGTCGAAACGAGTGAATGTGCAACTATAATCCTGCTCTTTCTATAACCAAACCTCTTGTATGTTTCATCATTTCTTTTCTAACATGGAGAGAAAAAGATGAATTTATGCAATCAGAAATTTTATATCCAAGATATATCTAGATATAAAATTTTATCCTTGTTTAACATTCAATGAACAGCAAGAGTAAAATAATATACCTTGAATTCCTAAACGTATATTCCTGTGCAGGAAATTCAGCTGAAAAGAATTCCACATTTATAGCCATTTCCACTAATATAATTTAATTAATCTCGATTTAACTAACTCTTTATCTTTTTCTACTTCTAAATATAATGTCCGTTAAATTTATTTCAATGTAGATTAACTTTAATCTCAATTTAATTCCCTCTTCATCGTTTTCTAAATCTATAAGAATTACAAAAAATTAAAGAGTAATATAATAGTTAAACCGATTAATCTATATTGGTTGAAACAGGCACTAGACATTCATCAGACATCCGTGATGAAGATTCGAAACTTTCATTAAATATACTTCTGCATTTCGTATTCATGTTTCTGCAGAAACATTATATGAATCAATCATAGATATTTCATAGTATCTCGATAGATAACTAATTATAGATGTTAATTTTTAAATTTTATAAATAGATTCTCAGCAAAATACATAACTAAATAATGACACCCAGTAAATGAGAATGGAATAAAATGGATTAAAATTTTTTTCTATCCGAATGCGTATTTTAAATAGCGAATGCTTTTTTTGGATTTAATTGGATTCAATTGAATGCAATTGAAAAATTGCATTTCCTATTCAAAATTTTGAATTGAACAGTATTCACAATTGTGTGTACAGAAAAAGCTAATATTATTTTTAGATTGAAAGGCATAGAGATATGCTCCGTGCAATTCCTATAAATGAATAAAAATGCATTCAGGATTAAAATTGCATTCAATTTAACATTCGTGAATCAATATTTCTGAAAATCTGAATCCATTTCAATTCATTTCAATCCATTCTCGTTTGCTGGGATATTTAACACAATATATATCAGATAATATTATACGAAACTAAACAAAATCGCACTGCCAAAACAAACATCTCATTTACTTTCATTTATTAGATTAAATTAATTTTGGAAACTCTCTTTAAAAAAAATCTTTAAAACATGAATGAAAAATCTCGCACCATTTATTCTACTTCCTGCATCTTTCTTTTTTTTAAATTATGAGAAATAAAATTCTGCTGTCCCCATCTGTTGGCGGTGCCGCGTACTAAGCTATCATGTAGATATCCCTAATTGATATTTCATGGAATGGACATTTATGCCGTCTATAGTCTATGGTAGATTTGTAGAGGACATCCATTGACATCTATCTTGGAAATCATGGATCTCCATCAACGGATGTTTAATGGATATCATATTCCGTGTAGGAACAAGCACAAGCCTGCCGTTTCGCCGGCGCGTCGTCGAACTGTTGAACATGGCCGGAGTGACGACAATCATGGACAATGACGACCCAGAAACGAGGAGGCCACAATTCGGAATGCGGAATTTACCGCACGATGGAAACATCTTCCAGCACAATGCATGGTACGTCATAGTACTCCACGCGCGAATGCAGCCGCATGCGACGTCGGTCGACTTGACAATTGACGTTCGATCTGCGAGCGCGTGTTCAGCCTAACTTAAATGCAAATTAATACATATAATAACTGCGATGTTTATTGTGATTGTCTTATAAATATATATTTTTTTCTTTTATTGAACAATCTACAATTGATTTTAGACTGTGTATTTATTGTATGATAAGTGTACTCTAACCTAGAAACTGTTTTCTTTGTCATTTACTTTCGTGATGTTATTTCATATGATTTCATGCGTAATAAACATTATATCCAACATTTTATGCTTCATTTTTATTTTCCTCATTTTCCCACAAAGCATGTATCTATTTTGTTATGACTGTTAGCCAAATAGAATTTAAGGTGTAAAGATTTTTTTTTTACTTGAGCTTTTATTGTTTATTTCATTTCTATTTTATTCATTAAAATTAAAATTAATTTTATTAAATATAATATGTATCTGTTTATATAATTGCTAATATGTTCCGTTTTATATTATGTATTTGATTGGAAAGAGTAATAAAGCCTCAATTTTGTTTATTTTTTATGTCTATTCTTTAACGATCAAATACTTAATGAATTGAATTTGCTATTCTAAAAAAGGGATAATGTTACATGGGATGAAGAACAAGAGAAATTAGCACAACAAAAAGTAGATGAAAATTCCACTGTTACGATGTCATCTGAGCAACTTTTTAAATATGAAACTGAAGCAGATAAATATTGGGACAAATTTTATGGAGTACATAATAACGGGTATGTATGCAGTCTAAGCAAAGTATTTTCTCTACTGTTTAGAATTAGATAATAAATTTAATATATATTTCATCAAATCTAATATATATTTCATACAATGAATCAGTGCAATGAATTTTTTAGTTAATACATTTATTATTGTAGGTTTTTTAAAGATAGGCATTGGTTGCTGATAGAATTTCCAGAATTAGCACCCAATACCGTAAAACAGGACATGGAAAGGCCTATGAGAGCCGCATTTACAGATGAAGATAAAAAATGTGGTGAAAAACACATAAAAATTCTCGATTTACCGTGTAAAGACAACTGTAGAATATTAGAAATAGGATGTGGTGTAGGAAACACTGTATTTCCTATACTCATGTATAATACAGACCCGAAACTGTTTATATATTGTTGTGATTTTTCGGCGAAAGCTATTAATATATTACAACAAAATCCTGCATATAATGTAGATAGGTAAAGTTCTCTAAAAATTTGTCAAAATTTATTTAACATTATCTAATAAAAAGTATAACGTAAGTTATCCATGTCACATAATGTGTAAATACATTTGTTTGTTTAGATGTAAAGCATTTGTTTTGGACGTAACTCAGGAAACGTGGACGACTCCTTTTGAGCCTGAAAGTTTAGACATCATTGTTCTTATATTCGTATTGTCTGCCATTCATCCTGAGAAGTAAGTTTAATATTACTAATTATTAGTATCCTATATGTAATATAT
>Ga0157364_1008089_pt1 | contig 10880 bp, 12 predicted proteins | sample AttsexASBM2_FD_111476 | JGI IMG/M metagenome (GOLD analysis project Ga0157364, IMG submission 111476) | Fungus gardens microbial communities from leaf cutter ant in Ribeirão Preto, State of São Paulo, Brazil - Atta sexdens ASBM2 | ecosystem: Host-associated > Fungi > Mycelium > Unclassified ... | reverse complement strand
TTTAAACTTTGATCTTGGAAGCTAGCTATGTTAATTTTTAAACTATTGTGGTTAAGTTCTAGAAAAGTCTATAACTATATATCTAAAATCAAATCAAAATAATACCAATTAAATTTCTATAGAACAATCTCTCTAGTTTAAAGTTATTTGTAAGATAAATTAAGCTTATAAGACCAATAATATATTTTACTATATAAAATAATGAGTTTTACTTTGGTAAATTTTGATAGTTTATTCTTTTTTTTTTCTTATATAAACTTGACTAAGAGAGTATGATGTAATATTACAAATAAAAATCACAAATATTATAAAGTATAACAGAAGTATAACATATTATATATGTGTCATAACTGTTACAGTCATAGTTACACAGTCATGTAATCTAATAGAATATCATAAAACTTTTTGAAGAAACTTAGTTATTATTTAAGAATAGATTAGTATAATATCATAACTAAGTAGATTATTGTTATATATTATTCAAACATATCTGATATATCCAACTTTATCACAGATAATGCTGATCTAAGCTCTGCTCCACCCCAAATCTCTACAAAAGTGAATATTCTTCTTTTAGTCTACATACTACTTTTAGTACAGATTAATCTGGTTTCTTTCTATATCAGATCACTCCATTATTAATTACATGACTTCTTATGATCTCTATGTAATTCTGAACTTGATTTCTGAGGACTTGAGTATACCCAAAGTAGTTATCTATTTCTTCTAATCCTCAAATAGTATTAGTATTTAAGACATATAAATACTCTGTAATTTTTTAGCTTAAAAATCAAATACTATAGTATACTAATCTAAGTATTTATACTTAGAAGTTTGACTTTCACAATGATTTGCTTCCTGTTATAGCTTTCTTCTAAAATATAACTATTGTAATATACAGAGATACAGTACATTTGCTAAAGTAAAGGTTATTTTAGATTTGTATTTGCATATATTAGATAACATTCTCATGCTTTTCTAATATTTTCTGTAATTTTCCTGTGAATAGTTTTTTTTTGAAATCAACAATTTATTACATAAGTGTAATAGCAGTTTATATCTATATAAGAAATTACTACAGAATTAAACCTACTGTTATAACCCCAGAACCTTAGAGTGGATTTAGAGGTTAAACTCTTATATTAGAGAAGATATAAGAGAACTCGATAAAGAGCTCTTTATAAAACAGTCTATCTGATATACTCCTACAAATGGTCTATGCTAACTACTGTGCACCCTACCCTAAATGACCATGTGTAAAGCATGAGGCCAATATATGGTGTCCATATTGTATGATATCATTTTGTTTCAGAACCTTCTACTTTCTTCTCTTAAGTCCTATGATCACTGTTGTGACCATACTATTAGATATAACTGATGTGACAGTGTGACTGATCACTTCTACCCCTAACCCCAGAGTTCTAAAAATAGAAAAATGAAAAATAAATCAAAAGAAAATGAAAAGAAAAGAAAATGAGAAACAATTAAGTCTACAATCTTCAATCTTGACATCTACAACCTTATAGTAGAATAGGGATAGGCATAATATACATGTAAAAGGCTGTTACTACTATGCTATCCCATCCTCTATATAGTTTCTTTTTCCCAGCATATTTCTTACTTAACAACTATCTTGATTAGAAACTCTATCAAGTTCTCTTGTGTTACTTGATATATAAATTGCTTTTTTGTTTTAATACTTAAACTTAAGTTTATAATACTGAAGCTTCATAAAATTCTAAGTATATAAAATATTAAGATAAATATATAACTTATCTTTAGAAATTATAAGAACAGAATAAATGTTATGACTTAATTCTCAAAGTATTAAAATAAAAAAGAAGCCTTATATTAAGTTAATATAAGTGAACTTGATAGAATTCCTAATATAAAGTATCTACTTTATACATACTAGAATAATAGTCTGTGCAATATTATAGAACCTTTTACATTCTTCCATGTATTATGTAATTATATGATATTATACTAAACTACAACTCTAAAATCTCAATAAGAAAATAAATATCTAGTTTATTTTCAATGTATAGAAGATTTACTTACATAATGATAGAGTAATAATGTTCTATTAATCAGAAACTATTAGAAATAAAAAGACTAATTTAGAAATAGTATTAGAGTATATATAACAAAAGTCTAAAGTATAAAAAAAGTAAATTAGTTAGCATGCTAAACTTTATTGGATATGATTTGAAGATATTCATAATACTAGTAGTTGTCATATGCAAGTCCACCTATCTGGAAATTACATCCCTATGGTAATATCACTTTCCAATTATATAAGTCTTCCTTCTGTCAAAAATGAAAGTAGTAGACTTAATTTATTTTCATTTTTCTTTTGATTTATTTTCCATTTTCTATTTTGAAAAACTTAGAGTTAGGGTTTGAGTGACAAGCTCACACAGTCACAAGTCACAAGATGCATGGAAGGACATAGAAAATTCTAGAAGAATAATATTATACAGTATATACAATATATGTTGATCTCATAGCTAACACATGGCTGTTTAGGGAAGGTTAGAAGTAGCTAGCATGGACTATGTGGATTTAGTATATAAGATAGACTATCCTATACAGAGTTTTCTATTGAGTTCTCTTGTGTTAACCTAATATAAGGTTTTATTCATTGATCTACTCTAAGGTCTTTGAGTTGTAACATCTTTCATAATGGCCACCTTTCTCACAACATGCCTTACAGCAGTGCTGCAACCATCTGGGTATTCTTTCTTCTATAGCAAAGATACTCCTATTTGACTTGGTCTTCTATAACAGAGTTACTTCTGTTAGTATTTTAACACTAAAACCTCTACTCAGGGTAATAAAGGCTATACTACTGAAATCCCAAGTATCTCCTATAGTAGAAGCTCATATATAAGACTAGTAGTTATACTGTAATTCACTAGTCTGATAATTGACAAAGATAAACTCTTATTGAACTTGATTTCTGGTGTTCAAATGGCAACATACCAAATTAGTACTTACTCCCATCTCAGACTTTTTCCTATTCTCTGAAATTGCAACCACACAGCAGATAGACAGTGTAGTACATAAGCTGAAGCCAAGATTATTCTACAAGTCTACATATTTTTGAGTTCATCTTGTAGACTTTCACTCCCAGTATGAACCATGCCTGATAGTAGTTGGGTCAGTACCAATATGTAAATCAGCAAATAGATGTAAATAAAAACTCTCAGTATAAGAAGATAAAGTTTGTGGAGAAATAAGTTTTTTTACAGTAACAACATATATTATCTTTCTAAGTCTACTCCTTTTTTAGCCTTTGAAGATCTCTTTCTAAAATATATAACTTATCACATACTATCTAATATTTATACTCTCCCCACTCTCTTCTAGTATAAATTACATTCTATTTTAATTATTTATTAATCTAAGAACCAAACTATGGTATTTCTTATTAATCTTATGGAGTTTTAAATAACAATCTTCATAGTGCCTAACAACCTAAAGTATGTACAGTAGTAGAGTATTATTAGATTAATACTTTTATATCCAAGAACATTGACTACTATGTATAGTTCATTAGTTTAATAATCAGTTAAGATTGTACCACACTCATTCTAACTATATCTGAACCCTCTCTTCCAAAATATAATTATGCAATAAAGTATAACAATCTTCTATTGAAGCCAAGATTGTTTTATTCATATAATATTATTTCTAATCTATCTTTTGACCTCAACTTCTGATATAACTCATTTTTTGTGCTACTTGTAGATAATTCTGGTAAGTATGAATTTTTTTTTATAAGTCAACAATTTATTACATGGTGTGTGATGGCAGTCTGTGGAGTATCAATACTCTAATCTTTTTTATGCAGTTACCCAACACAAAGAACTATTAAGGAATTGAACCCATAACCTCAAGTAGATTTGAAATAGGCATAATATATATGGATAGAGGGTTCTTCCACTGTACCATCTCTTCCCCCTAGTAAGTATAAATTGTCAGAGTTAAAAAATAATAGAATTTATTTTCTATTTATTTTCTAATTTCTAATTTTTATTTTCTTATTCTTAAACTTAGAGTTAAGAGTTAGCATGATATTATATGTGACTATTACATATCACAGTTATAAAAGAACATAAAAGATTCTGAAATGATAATATTATACTATATATTAATAATATATAGTATATATACTAGAGTAGGCTAGATTTAGTATAGCATAAACTATTAGCCAAGTACATGTAAGATAAATACTTTGTAACTAAAACTTCTTTGAGTTTTCTTGTATTAAACTAATTTAAGGTTCTTTTCTTATCTTAACACTTTTAGGAAAGTTTGAATTGTAAATAAATTATCTTAAACAGTATTATCAGACTCTATAGCCACTGTTATAATCTAATCCCTCTAGATAATATGATTTTTGCTCTAACAAAATAGCATTTTCTCATTGTAACTCTATCTCTTCTTCTAAACTCTTATCTGCTTAACAATTGAGCAAACAATTTGCTTACATGGCCATTTCACTCCAATGCTTCAGACATCTAATGGAGTTAACCCCAACCTATCTTTCTTCTAGAAGGATATCTAAAATTATATCAAAATCTCCCAAAATTATTTCCACAAATAACAATTCCAACTGGATTAACATGCTAAAAGTAAAAAAGCCTTTGCTATCTTCAAAAACTACTATGTTCCAACAACCCTTTCAGTCAATAGACTTCTTAAAGAAAGCTAAGGCTCTTAGAAAACTTATAGCCAACTTGACTCTTACAACAAATCTTGTTTCTTCCATAGCAAGAATCCAAATACCTGATATTTTTGATGGCACAGATTTGGAGATACTCAATAGTTTTTATAATCAAACTCATAAAAAAGGACTAGTCTCTTTAAATCTTTTCTAGCATCTACACCTTCTAAAGAACTTCTGCTTAGCATTAATACTTCCAGTTTCAAACTTAAACTTTCTTTTTATCTACATATTGCTATCATCAGAGCATGGTTATGTATCTGAGCAGCATAAATGTCAGGATCAACTACTTTCTGCCTTGCTCTGTTCCACTGATCTCACTGGAAGAACAGCCAAAAATACAAACAACCTAGTCAATTTATCTACTATTCCAACCAAGTACCATAAGTTTGCTGATATCTTCATCAGGGCCAAAGCCAAAACTCTGGCTTTTTATTGTCTATATAGCTTATAGATCAAGTTCAAATGATATATAATATATTATTAGAAACTGTTTGATGAGTGCTTTTCAATACAAGTTTGATTGTGGGAATCTGTTTAGTAGTTTCTGAGATAATAGCCAATAAAACTTATAGTTACTGATGGTCTAATATCTCAGTAATCTATTATCACTTTTGTATATCCTATATATGTGTGAATAGCCCTCATTTAGGGCTTTTCAGTATAGCTTGGTTTATGAGAATTAGTTTACTGGTTGTAGAAATATAAGTTGAATGAAGTTTGTGACAAATGTTAGAAAGCAGCAGTGCTAGCTTGATAAACTCTGCAGTATTTGATAGTATTTAGAAATTGCTAACTAATGGGAAATGTGTTACAATTTAAGATTCAAGATGTTAAGTTAAGAAAAGAACCTTGTATAAAGTTTATATAAGAGAATTCAATAAAGTTTCTAGTATAAAGTATCTATCTTATATTGTTAAAATTAATCTTTTTAGTTACATTATGGTTAGTATGGACTTAATTTCAGAATTGTGTCTTACTTAGTTAGTATATCATATAATCATATATAATACTCCCTGTGGACATATTTTTTGACTTCTAGTCATTTATAGATAAGTCATTTTATTTCAATCTAGTCATTTACAGTTGTCTATAGTTTACTAGTATTACAACTCAAAGACCTTAGAGTGGGTCAATAAAAAGAACCTTGTATTGGGTTAATACAAGAGAACTTGATAGAGAACTCTGTACAAGATTGTCTACCTTATATATTAATACCTAATAGTTTGTGCAAGCTATTCCTAGTCTACCCTAAATGATCATGTATATACCTTAAGGTCAACATATATATCATATGTTATATAACATCATCTCTTTCAGAATGTTTTATATCCTTCCATGCATCATGTGACTTGTAACCATGTGACCTGCCATGTGACAGCGTGATTTTGTCACTTAACCCTAACCCCAGTTCTAAAAATAGAATAATGGAAAATAAATTGAAAAGAAAATAAAAAATGGGAAAGAAAATAAAAAGAAACTAAATCTACTTTCTGCAATCTTGACATTATCCCCTCTTCAAGATTTCTCCTCTGGAGAAATGTCCTGTTCTCTAGTCCTTCTTGTTCATTTTTCTGTTCTCTTCTTCCTCTCTCTCTTCTATCTTCCTCAAGTACTTATTCTCATCTATTTGTCTGTCATTTTTCTATCTATTCCAATTTTTCTCCAACTTTCTCAAATATTCCTCCTCAAATTTCTTATTATTCCACCCATATAACAATTTTGCTGTATATTCCCCTGGTAACTCTATTCTTTTGAACTCATCTGTCCTTGGATTTAACTCCTTATCTTTCTTTTGTTCTATCTGCTCTTACTTTCTTACTTCCGCTCCCAATCTTCCTTTGAATTCATCCACTAGATCTCTGGTGTGGCCCAAATTCTTTTCCTTTTCCCATGTATCATTTTTTGCTGTGAACCCCTTCCATCACACCAAGTACCTATTTACTCCTCTCATTTTCCCTTTATTTAATATTTTCTTGATTTCCCACTCTTCCATTCCTTCTACATCCACTAGTTTCCCTTCCTTTTCCTTCTGCTCTTCTATTTGCTTCTTGTATTGCACTATCTGACTGATATTCACAACTGGATAGATTCTCATTGAGGTTGGCAGTTGTAGTTTGACCATATTGGTGGATACTACCTCCTCAATTATGTATGGACCTATATATCAGTCCACTAATTTTCTCACTGGCTGTTCCTTGAACACCCAGTTCTTTGTGCTCAACATTACTTTATCTCCCTTCTTCCAATTCTCCATTTCTTTTCTTTCTTTATCTGCCTGTCTTTTCATGTCCTTCTGTACATACACTTTTTCTTCCTTCAACACCAACTCTCCTTCTATCTGCCACTCATTTCCCTGTAATTCTTTTACTTTTGCCTTCTTCATCTCCTCTACTACTCTAACTACATCCTCATCCTTACTCCTCACTTTTTTTATTTTTTCTACTATTTCTACTTCAGGTCCTTCTATTACTACTTCTTGTATACTACAAATCCAATTGTCCTTAATAAATATTTGATTCTCATTGTCTTTATCTACTCCTATTTTCCAGTCTAGTTACCTACTAAGTCCATCTGCCTTCTCCATCTTGGCTCCTAGAACATGCTTTAGTATGAAATCAAATCTCAACAAATACAAGGCCCATTGAGCTTGTCTCTGATTCAATTTCTGTGCCTTCATAAAGTATTCCAAGTTTTTGTGATCTGTCCAGATCTCAAACTTGAAATGTGTACCTTCCAGCAGGTACCTTCCAGCAGGTGCCTCCAGTTTTCTAACCCCTTTATAATTGCCAACATCTCTTCTTGTAATTCCTCTTGGTCTCATTCAAAGACTTGGAGAGAAATGCCACTGGTCTCCATGATCCATCTTTACCCTCCAATGACAAGACTCCACCTGTTGCATAATTTGATGCATCCACCTCCATTCCCATCTTTTTATCCAAATCTGGTGCCACTAGCACCGGTTCTCTCATAAATCATTTCTTCAACTCCTTAAACACTTCTTCCTGCTTTCCTGTCCAATCCCACTTCTGATCCTTTTTCACCAGGTCATACAGAGGCCTGGCTATGAATGTAAAACCTTCAATGAATTGACAATAGTAATTCACCAATCCCAAGAATTTTTGTACATCCTTGACATACTTTGGCATTGGCCAGTCCAACGCACCCTTCACTTTCTCTTCCTCCATTTTTATCTCTTTTGGTCCAATCACCACTCCTAAAAATCCTACTTCTCTTACTTTCCATTTGCACTTCTTGGGTTTCATATATAGATCATTTTCCTCCAATCTTTTTATCACCTCTGCTATCAACTCATCATGTCCTTTCTCTCCTTCCATCCTTATTATTACATCATTGATAAATGCCACTACCTTGTCCATATTAATTAGATCCCTGAGCAACTCATTCATTATTGCTTGGAAAGTTGCTGGTGAATTTGTCAACCCAAAGAACATGACTGTGGGTTTGAATGACCCCTCAGGTGTTGTAAATGCTGCCTTCCATTCATTCCCTTCCTTGATCTTAGGTCCATCTTTGTAAATACTTTTTTCATACCTATATTCTCTACTACATCTGATATTAATGGTAGGGAGTAATTATTTTTAATAGTCCATTCATTTAAATATCTATAGTCCTAAACTATCCACTTCTTTCCATCCTTCTTTCCTATAAAAAACACTGGCACTGTCTGAGGTAACTTTGATAGTTGTATGTACCCTTTCCTTAACTGCTCTTGAATAAACTCCCTCATCTCCTCTCTTTCTTCTCCAGACAAAGGATACACCTTCCCTTCCTTTGGCACGAATCCCTTCTTCATATCTATTGCATGGTCCCATATCTTTCATATGGGCATCCTCTCTGACTGTTTCTTGCCAAAGACTTTGATCTACCTATGAAATTTCTCCAGAACCAGCTTCTTTGCCTCTGCCTCCAACCTTGCTGCCTCCTTTTCCTCATCCCAAATTTTCCATTCCTCTGCTACTTTTTTCACCTCTATTGATTTTTCCTTTTCCAGTTTCTTTTGTTTTTGTCTTTTTCTGTTTTTCTCTTTCTTTCTGTTTCTTCCCAGCTTCTTCCTTTACTTTCTCTTCCTTTTGTTTTTGCCACCCTGATTTTCCCTGCTTTGGTTTTCACTGCTTCCCACATTCTTCTGGACATCTTTTCATCTTTACTTCTCCCATCCTCCAGTCAATCTCAGGATTATGGCAGGCTAGCTATGACATCCCCAAGATTACCATCCACTTCTGTCCCCTAATAACATCAATCTCTGTCCTTTCTTTGTATTCTTGGTAATAAATATTTACTTCCACTGTATACTCAATTAGTCCCTTCTTGTTGAGTAAACCATCCACATTTCTTACATACATAGACTTCTCTAACTTTTTGAGTTTAAACCCTTGCTTCTTAGCAAACTCTAAACTCATCACTAACCCCATCGCTCCACTATCCAGCAATGCTTCCACCATAATTCCTTTTTGCATGTCAATCCTCTCCAAACTAATCTTTACTGTTACTTCTTTTAACATGTCTTCATTGTTCAGGTTGCAACAAGATATATTATTTGCTCTGGTGAGCATTGCAAACCTATTGTTACTGGGATCTAATTGAAGACTATTAAATCCCATTCCTCTTTTAAATTATTGTTCTCTGTTTCCATCCTCTTATTCATACCCATGTTCCGATTCCTATAATTCTTTGCTATATGACCAAAATCCCCACAAGTATAACAATTCCTATTCATCCTTCTGTCCACATCCATAGTATATAGGTTCCTTAGAGAAAACCCTGCCCCTTGCTGCTGGGATCTTGCCATCACCATATTTGTCCTCTCTATTCCCTTCATTGGAGCAGGCCCTATTGTCACCTGCTAAGATGGCATTTTCTGCCTCCTCTGCCATACTAATGGTTGTGGCATCATTTGTCTCTGTTTCTGCTGTTTGGGGATCATTTCTCCTTGTTTCCCCTTCAGTCTTTCTTCTTCTCTCCTACTTTCCCTCCAATTTTGATCTAGGGCCGTTGCCCTCCTAAACCATTGCTCAATTGAGTCTAGCTGATTCTCTATCTCCATTAATCTTCTCCTAATTGTTGCATTCATGCCCTCCTTAAATTCTTCAATAAGAAGGTACCCTTTATATCCACTTCCTCTTGCTGCCCTTCTGAACTCTTGAACAAACTCCTCCATCATTCTTTCTCCTTGCTCCAATTTCTTCAGCTCTGCTACTTTCACTAACTCTTTCTTCCCTCCTCCAAACTCTTTCTTGATTGCTATTAAAAATTCCTCTACTGATTCATATTCTAATGCTCCCTCCTCCAAATCCTCCATAACATTTTCCTTCCAAACATCTGCCAATCTTCCCTGTACATGTGACAATACCCACTACATTTGTTCTTCTACTGTTGCTCCTACCAACCTATTCCTTATATATCATAAAACCTGAGACCTTTGATGAATCTCTATCAAACACTTGTAGCTTTGCCACATCCAAATTAATTGTTCTCTCCTCAGCTCCTCTTCCTGCTACTGCTCCCCCTTCTAACAATGCTTGTATCTGAGCCTGCTGTGTTGCAAGCTGTTTTTGTAGTTGCCTAATGATGACTGGGTAGTTATGTTGACTTATATTAAAGGTTAGTAGTAGTGGTGTGGTTGGGAAAAGAGTAGAACCTATGCTAGTTTCACCTTTAGACTCATATTCTGAGATAAACAAAATCTCAGTATGTGATAGCAGACACTCTTCTTGTCCTACCTACATGTTCTACTGACTACTTTCTATTAATCAAAAAGTACGCAATTTTGGTCTAAGAAGATCATTCTACTCTAAGCAAGATCTTAAAAACTCCTGTTGTTATGAACTTAAGTCCTTAGAGTGGAACAAAAGGTCAACTCTTATATTGAGTAACACAAGAGAACTTAATAGAGATCTTCTTACAAACTAATCCACCTTATATACTACTACTGATGGTCCATGCTTACTACTGTGCACCCTACCCTAAACAACCATGTGTAGGACATGAGGTCAACATGTGGTGTCTATGTTATATGATGTCATTTGTTCTAGATCCTTCTACTTTGTTCTCTGCATCTTGTAACCTAACCCTAACCCTATGTTCTAAAAATAGAAAAATAAGAGAATAAAACAGAATGAAAATG
>Ga0157364_1008088_pt1 | contig 10883 bp, 4 predicted proteins | sample AttsexASBM2_FD_111476 | JGI IMG/M metagenome (GOLD analysis project Ga0157364, IMG submission 111476) | Fungus gardens microbial communities from leaf cutter ant in Ribeirão Preto, State of São Paulo, Brazil - Atta sexdens ASBM2 | ecosystem: Host-associated > Fungi > Mycelium > Unclassified ... | reverse complement strand
TATATATATATATATATATGTGAATTATGTTCAACTAATAAATTTTTTTTTAAGCTTTCAATTTTAGTTCTACAAACTCAATATAATTGTTCGTTCAAGTAATCCGAAATCCGCTGGATAGTTTGTTATTCATATAAAATATATAAAACTTTTATATCAAGAAAAACTTTATACCTTACGTGCTACACGAGCCAAAGTGAATTTTTAATTTTTGTTCACTTTTCTTGTGAAATCGATTCACACGGACTTTCTATTTGTGCATATTTTAATTCTGTAAAGAAAAAAAAATTTGTAAGTTCAAAAATTTTAGGTGTACTGTAATTTATGATAATTCCATCGCGCTAGCATCCTTTTAAAATTTTCAGAATTATGTAGAAATACTTCATAAAAAACAAATTCTTTTATTTTAAGAAAAATATACATATAGATATAAATCTGAGCAGGTTAAAATATAATCTGACCTCTTTATCAGCTTGACACTTGGCGAATATTCTAACGGAGAAAATTTATACCCCTGTGAAACTCAAATGTAGTCGTTTGCAAGCGTTGATTGATAACATAACAACCACCGAGCGCTCGCTTCGAAGTTGAGTTGTAGAGTTAGTAAGCCCTACGTGACGATATTAATGACGCGCTAATTGCCAATTGGCGCAGCTTGTTCGCGGTTGGTGTGGTCGACTCTTGTGCACCGACGAAAATATTAATATTATCGTTATAATTATTACGGAACTATACAATGTAACGATAGCAATGTACACCGGATGCGTTAACTGCGTTAACGATTAAAGTCATTCCGCGCATCGTACAAATAAATTTGTAATTTCGATCCTACGGGGCATTTGCTAATTATGGGATCAAATTTTCATCGCAGCCGAACCGATGTGAATAGCGTGTAAAGCGAATACGTGTCGCGATTGAGTAAAACGCATAACAAACACGCGGCACCGGCCCGAATTCCAACCGCGATTGTACATTCCAACAAAGCACCTAATTGTACATTGACCACCACGATACGGCAAAATTACGGCCTTTACAGTCATTGTCGCTGAAGCGTTCTGTATATCTAGCGTCATACATCATGGCCGTTACATGCATATACAGAATATGTAACAATTATTTCCTCTCCGCGAACGCATCGTTGGCCGGCATTTCAGGAAGGCCTTGTCACATCGTTCTAGATTCTCGCAAACGACACGGGATCCCTGCTGTTTATCAAAATGGCCTGTCATCCGTATATTCATGCGACTAAATATTTTATTGGTCAGGCGATTTAGACGAACGACTCTTATGCATTCCCCTCTGAATATCTACTTTATGCGAGATGATAGAGGAAACTCAGCTTCGCGCACTCGCATCTCGTGAATGGCCTTCGGGAGTTGGCCAAAGTTGGATCAAATACTAGATGCAATTTATTTCAAGTTGCGTCTGTGCAAACGTTTCGCTATTGTCCCATCGAGTATACGCCGGTTAACATAGAGAGGCAACCGTTTCTTTTCTTCTTATCCTTTTTTTCAGTGTTTCAATAAATAACCTCTCTTCCTTTGTGTTAGTCATAGTTATAGTTAAATACCCTCAGCAATCTCATTAGCCAATCGGCAAACCGGACATGGTCTCATTGTCGACGACGAGAACAGACTTCGAAGCTAACGGTGTTACGAAGGGTAAGCCAGAACAAACATGCAAGAGCCTTCGCAACCGCTAATCAATATGGAGGTCCTGACTTTCGCAATCGCGGTTTACCTTCTCGTCCTCTCCTGTTCGTCGTTAAACGGGCTTTTGGCGCCGCGACGCGATGCGAACGTCTCTAGTTCCTGATCCTTCTAATTAGCATCCTTCAGGATAGCCGTAACGTCTAACAGCCGCAATATAAGCAGTGTCATCCGCATAAGATCCGATTTAAAAAACGAATTTGTTTGGGATATCGTAAGTTCGAATTGTCACTGGTTCAAATTGAATGACGTTCGTCGCTGCGAACGATAGGAAGACGTATGGATTTCCGAAGTATATCGGAAAAACTTACTTACAGCGCATATACATATAGTTTTCACTTTAGCAACGGGAGCAATACATCTTATCGGCCAACATAAGACAGATGCTGCAAGAAGATGAAAGGAGAAGCGAAAGACTTTCGAAGCTACCCTCCTCTCTTTCTTGTCGCGAAAGCGAAAGAGAGGGCCTCATTCTCTCGCTGCTCTTCGCTTAGTTAGTGAAATGCAATCTCTCTCATTGTCTCGGTAATGAGACGAAACGATAAAGTGGCACACTTTGAAAGTTTATCGGCGCTCCAAGGGTAAGCACCACTCTTCTCCGTACGCCAAGGCGTAGAAGGGAACGTTAGGGGATGCGGGAATCGTAGGAGTGGGTACGGGATCGGACGGAGCCATTATGAAAACCTAGCCGGATCCTCTTAAGCGACGCTATTTTCTCGGAAGAAGTAGACAGCCCGAAATAGAAGAAAAGGGGGCCCGCACTCCAATCCACCCCTTCTCACTCCTCCATATTCTCGCTTGTCTTTCTCACTAGTTCTCGTCCGCTCTCTTTTCCGACGAATAGCTTGGCGATAAGGCGTCGAGCCATTAAAAACTTTAACGTTCGGCCGACCTGTTATCCGAGATTGCGTGAGTACCGCCGGTAGTTGGCAAAATGGCGACCAACCTTCCTGACTGGATGTGTCGATTAATTTGAGATTGCGATTAAATTCAGCGTGGATCGTGTTTGTAAATAGCCCATCTTGTGGTTAACGATAATGGTTATCAGCCAAGTGTCTTTGACGAGATCGAATAAAGTTAAGCGTCGTCTTGTAAAAGTAATTCGCGAAAACCGGAAAATCCTCGCACAAAAAAGCCTATGATCTTTCAAAAGAAATGTATATACAAGCGTAAAAAATATCTGCGGAGTATTCCCTACAGAAATCACACGGTATAGTTTTCCTATGATACTCGGAATGCGCTTTCGTTCGAAATATACGAGCTCGTGGTTCGCTACTATTAGTTTCGTACCATGTTACAACGCATCTACCTTTTAATCCATGGACCATTGTTCCGGATAAAACTTTTTTTCGAGGCCACGAGGCTATATTTACAATAAAAATATAATACATTTAGAACATTATTTGTTAAAAATAAAACATTTCTGTTTAGGAAATCAAATTATTATCGATTATTTTCATTGCAATTATCGGTTGAACGCACTTGCTTCAGTTTCGTAATATTAATAACGAGATTTAATTTCATCGATTTTACATGAGCATTAACAGCATCGTTTGTAAAATATGCACGTTGCACAAAACCGGATGTTAATATCTCTGTAAAATAGTATGGTCGTAGAAGCAGCTTCCGCTTTCAGCCAAAGGATCCTCTTGGGACGTGCGTATATAATAATGTACTCATCATTCCGCTTCAATTTTAACCGCATGTGTCGGCGAAGTAATCAGAGAAGATAAATTTACCGAGCGTATTTTAGAATTACTGCGCGTTACCTCGTACAGTTGAAATTCGCAGGCTATACCAGCTACGTTTTGCAAAGTAGTTGTCGTAAACAAACAAATAAATTTCGCTAGTTTTTTCTTTTACCAATAAATCTAACCGCGGTAAAAATAAATTGCCTCTAGCTTGGGAATCGTAATTTTCTCAATGTACAATGTGCTATTGGAAATATAGAAAAAAACTCAGACAAAAGAAAACCGTGGCGATTCGAGTGTAAGAGAAGCGCGAAAGACTTGTCGATGCGAAAGTTACAATGAGAACGAAGGTTTATCGATAACAAACCACTTGTCTCATAGTCAGTATTATTGTCATCGACAACACGAAGACCATTCGATTGTCAATTCTATCGTCAGTCCATCGTACTTGCTACTGGTAACAGGTGGCCAAATGTAAGTGGCGTCGGTCAAATCGACGCAGAAGATCGTAATCCAGCTTATTCCGATATCGCCGTTCGCACTCAAGATTCGCATCCAAGACATAAGCAATTAAGGAACGATGGGATTATTAACTTTTTCTCTTTTTGGCGTTAACTGTTAACGGATTCGTATAAAACTTTGTGATATAATTTGTTTTCATACTCGAGTACACTTTCTCAAAAAAAGTACGCGAGTAAACTGTGAACAGTACTTTAGGAGCACGAATCTCAGTTAATAGCGGCAAGATTTAATTGATCAATATATTTAGCGAAACATTATATAACTTAAGCAAAGTATCTACGGCTGTTACGGTTAGACAATACTTCCTCCGCGTTCTGATATATCTATATAACGAATATCTATAACGATAAGCGTACACGCGAATCTCAAAACGAAGTTTCGAAAGTATACATAAGAGTCGTCTGATCTTATTTTACGAAAGTTTCCCGTGATATCGTTCGCTGCTGCATATTCACTGATCTAAGTGTAAAACTTCTACGTTTGGTTCAATCTCGTCCGATTAACCTACCTCATGGCAATATTGGATCTTTAAGAGCTACTTTTTGAAAAACAAAAAAAAAATGATTTTATTGTTTTTAATAAATAGTAGCTTTCCTTGTTATTAAGCTATGTTATAATAAATTAATTATTATATCATTCCCTTCATATTTCAAATAACACTCAAAAAAATGTAATTTTCGAGTTATTATAAATGTTATTATAAATGAATCATTATAAATGAGTCAGGATAAAAATTATTACTATTAATTGAAAGTAAACTAATTTAACTTCACAGTCCATCCGTGACATTTGTATTATTTTTAGGTTTTCAAAAAAGTAATACATTCTATGAGAATAACACATTTTGAGTGTAACACATTGAGAGTTGTGACATTGTAAATGAAAAGGAGAGTATTCTACAGAGAACATTTACACGTAAAGAACGGTTTTGTAGTAAAGTAAGTACTTCAAAATTTAGCTAAATACAAATCTGAAAATAATTTTGTTAAACTATCAAAATAATTATGTAGGATATTCAAAACTTGTTGCTAGAATATCAAAATTTTTTGTAATATTGCTCATTAACCTTGAATTCCCTAATTATTTTAATGGCACAACAAGATTATTTTCAAATCTGTATCTATCTATATAGCTAAAAATTTTCAAATTTTTTAGAACAAAATTGTTCTTTCTGTATAAAATTTAAATAATTTTGATGATTGAAGTTTGAAAAAAAAAATTTTATTTTGAATTTATGAGCGAGTAAAATAAGGAGTCACTAATTGAGATAAATATATGTTAGTGATATTTCGAGTTATATTATTTTTGATAAATTATTCCGAATTTGTTATAACTTTATAGAAATGTTATATTTTTGTTATAATTGTTATAATTTTGTAAAAGCGTCACAACTTAAAAAGAAAATTATTTTTAAGTTGTGAAACGAAAATGACAAAAATAACAAAAATTTAGTCACGTTTTATATATATTCTTATGTAGTATATGCTTTCTGCCATTTTTTCTGCTATTAGTTGATTACATAGTTAATAATTTTCTGTAAATTAAAAAATAGCATTTTACCTTTTCTAAAAAACTTAATTTTGTTTAGTTGTGTCATTTTTAAAATAAAGGAACAATGTAACTTAATGTTCTATAAAAAATTATTTCGATAAATATTTTAAATAAAATATCAAGCGAATGTACACTTTTTTATTTACACAATACATTTCCTCAATTTGCTCACCTACAAAATAATCATTATTTTTGACGTTATAACCATATTGTTAAACAATTAGAGATGTACAAAATTTGATATAGAGCTGCGTGTAATCCGGAGTTTCACTAGACTATTTCATGTCCAGTCTGACCAATCACGCAAATAGCGAAGCCCGAACGTCCGTCAGTCCACTCGCGTACTTTGTTAGAATGGAATTACGAAGGTAGACACCTCGGGCGAGAACCCACAGGCGTGCATGCGAGCATGGTTCGCGAGCGAAAACGTTACAAGGCAGTGAGAGCTGGCCGGTGTAACCCAAAGGCCGGGACACCGTAGAGAACGTCGAGGTCGAAACTGTTTCGAACTGTGGTCTCGTAACACCGTTGAGACACGCTCGGTAACGTCGTTAGTCGCGAACGGTTCAAACTAGTTTATAATACGAGCGAGACAGTGAGTGAGACAATGAAAAGCGGTTACGGAGTGGAACCGGACGACGTCCCGATGTCCCGCGACGCAAGTACATCCAATCCGCAGATTACACTGATGAACCAGAAACTGACCCTAAGAAACTAATTAGAAAAAAAGCGATTATACACGCTAATAAAACTGGACAATAAATAATGAATACGTGATACTTTGAAATACATTCAGAGTAAATGCAAGTCTGCTAGCAGTTTGTACAGTTGCTCTGTACTGCGTCAGCGATATTTAAATCATATGCGATTACAGACTGTCAAATGTGTCATTTTGTATTGTGAAAAAATGGAGGACATGCTGCTGGAGAATTTCGCGAAAAAAATATCACAGTTGTATTTTTAATTGTAGCTCGTGCTCTCGTTGTTTTTTCTCTGTTACGAATTGATATTTGCGGATTGAAATAGACACTAAATTCAATATTGCATTCGACAAGTCGATGATTGAACTCGACGTCGAGAGAAAGAACGTCGCCATTGTAAAAAGCGATAATCTCCTGTCAGACCTTCAATAACATCTTCGTCGTTGCTACGCGTCGTTAAACGTTCAATAGATAGGTGCATAACGGAACGGTAATTATCGGGTCCGATTCTCATCAGAACGTGCCAGCCATTCTTTGTCAAATGAAATCGTGTCAATGGCGGAATTACGTCTGTGAGGTGTCGACTGATAATCCCACCTCTGGCATTCGTCATTCGAGCAGTTCGCATCGTAGTTGGCGCGCGCGATAAAGCCGGTAACGTCTTTAAGTGGAAACGTTCGTTCAACGTCAGACGGGCCACGTAGCGGTGGTTCAGCCCTGGTTACAGCGGCGGCGGGGTGCGGTGCGCAAGAGGGTGAATAATCATTTCCCGTCGTAACAAGGGAGATCGAGTCGTAACCGCCTTTACTTTGCACCTTACCTGCGCGCCACGTTTCCACCCTCCAGTTAAGAGATTGTGATTCCATTCTGTAAGAAGCCCTTCGATCTACCTCTCTCTCTCTCTCTCTCTCTCTCTCTCTCTCTCTCTCTCTCTCTCTCTCCCCCTTCTTCTCTCTCTTTCCCCATCCGATATTCTCCTTTCTCGTTCACAGGTACACTCTATCCCCCGGCGTGTACTCTTATGACGCACTTAACTACACCACCGTGGTCTCTTTTTACGAGCACGGCTGTGCCGATCCTGCGCGATAAATTCACCGGTGGTCCACCATCTGGCTAATTTCTACGAACGATTTCTTTAAAAAATTAGCCGTTACGATAATCGCGTGTGCTGATCCGTTAAGCGATAGATATTATAGCCAACGAAGGGTCTAAATTTTTCAATGAAAAATATATAGTAATAATATACTTTTATAAATAATATAATAATGTTACTTTATTCATTTTCAGGTCAATCAAAGAATTATTAAGAACTAACGATAAAATGACATACATTTGCAACGGCAAGATGTACAGATGCAAATTAATAGAGAACTAACAAACGAAATACACGATAAGAACAAATAGGATAACTTGAATAGCATAATATACAAGCGACAGTCTAGACACATAAATTATAGCGAATAGATATTCTCTGTGATTTTCCACATAATATAGAGACGTAGTGAGAGACATAGTCGTTCGCATCATCACGAATTACTTCTGCGTCTCGCTGAAATGTTACATGCTCATTAAATTCTGTCAGATACGTTATATAGCTCCGACATTTCCCTTCTCGACTCAAGTATGTTATTTTATACTGCAAACAGAAATTCAGTATTAGCGAAAGTCTATGAAATTATGCACCCTCAAAATATAGACTCTCACATATTTACTTCGCGTACACGCGTATCTAGATCATTAAAACTTTCAATTTAATTCGTTCACTGCAATATAGTTTAGTTAATATTTACTTCAGCAATATTTTAATAGCAATAAATTTTTATACATGTGAAGGAAGTTTTCGATGTAATATTTAGTTTCGGTTGATATATAAGAACTAAATAAATAAACTTGATAAAACTCTTCTACATTGGTTATTATATTAGAGGAAAAAGTAGTAATGATGGGTTCCAATTAAAATTCTATTATAATTAATACCATCTCTTACAAAAAATTCTTAATTTATTCTCAAATAGGTATCGAAGCTGTGTAATTGTCACGACTGGCACGATCTCGTTAAAAAATGATGTTTATTATTTATTTACGAGATATGTAACAATTCTTTCGTATGATTTTTAATATAAAGTTTAATGTAGTTCAAAGCTTGTAAGTAACGAATTTATAATTTTGAATGGATAAGAAAACAGGAATAATTATATTTCGCTAGAACATAATTAAATATAAATTTTGTCAATATTTCTATATTGGACCCCCTAATAAGTAGATAATGTGGGTCCTAAGATTTTTAACCAAAAACTTTGCAGAACATTGTCTTTTATTAAAATTCTTTGTGGTTATCATTCTAAAATGATTTTAAGAAATCCTTAGAGATATCTATGAGAAACAGGGTAGAAGTGCTCATAAACATTCACGAGGACAGGATCAATGCAAGAATATTGCTAGGAAAATGTATTCAGAAACTTCTGAATCTGATAATATCTCAATGTATCCAAAATTTTCTATAAATTCAAGCTATTTGGACTTCATGAGAAGTTCAAATAGTCCTGAAGAAATCAAATTTTATAATAGTATAGGGGAAGAAGTCACTTTACCATCACATTCAAATAGTCACGTAATGTTTCTTTTCATTCACAACTTTTCCCTCTTTGTAAACTGTCTTAAAAAATAATTTCCAGTGTATTTTATATTAAACTTCTATTATCAATAAATCGTTTGTGATATTATCGACTTGAATATAACTAAAAAATAAAAAATTACACAAAGAAAATGAAAAAACAAAATGAGGGCTCACATTACCATTTTTTTCTCTACATCTTCGAAGCATTTTATTATTCAATATAAACATTAGATTAAACGCACAGATATTTCGGATGAATTTATCGTTATATAAATCGTTTTGTGTGAAAGAGAAACGGGATTAAAATTCGGCGGAGGTCGACCCTCAGCACGACTCAGAACCGGCTAAGAAGAGAATCCGGGAACAAGAGTAAATGTTTGCCGCCTACGAAACGAAATGGCGTCCTTCGTAGCGGCTGAACAAATACGAATATCGTTAAAGGAAAAGATGACCGTCTTTGTATCTGCATCGACATGGCTGCTACATCCTTTAACTATGTTCTTTTAGATCATTGAATATAATGGGACCATAATATAATGGGAGATTATCCCATGATATTAAATAATTTTACGGAGTCCTGAATTTAAAGGTAAAAGATTTAAGTCACTAATTTATTTATCGAAAATAATTCAAATATTATTATCGAATATTTTAAGAAATTCTATCTCAATAATATGTTTTTATTGATTCGAATAACGTTATGAAAGTTTAATTAACATAAATTATCCCTAAATAGAATTATGTACTATGTGTACTACCTTCTAATAATAACAATGATTATCGATAGAGAGATGTATCGACGTAATTGACATTACTAGTACGCTCTAACTTGACATATGACATGTCAATGGATTTCAGCTTATCATTTGTAACGAACAGCTGAAGTCCATTAAAACAACCCGACACGTTCTTGCACGATGACTGATCGCTGAATATGGATATTATTACAATCTTCCACGATCTCATAAGACCAGTTGTAAAGATCTATCCTCTCATGGATTAACCGATTTATAGGATCAAGTCATATCGTGAAAATTATGTAAACGTTTCAAACGATTATACGAGATTAGATCAGTAATCTGATTATTCATAGAATAAATTTAATTTGAAATATCGAGCAGCAATTTTAAATTCGTTCACTCGACATGTTCTAGAAGGAAACTACGAGAAACTAAATAGGATAAAAGCGACTTGTCATACGGAAATGATGTAATGTTGATACTCAGGCTTAACTCGGTTTGGTGAGTACGTTGCGGTTGAACTGTGTCTCCTCGGACTGGATAGTTGCTGGTTCGTTCGTCTAAACCGATCAACGGCCATATTAACGAACGCATCATAGCTCATAAATCATAGCGGTGTGGCGTTGTAGCCAATCGGGTAGTCCGTTTAGATGCTAGGAACCAGTCGGAGACGCGGCTGAACGGACGCGAGCGTCGAACGAATCCCACGCCCCGGAAATTACGTGTCCGACTCTAAACTCTGATGATTGATGAGCCAGCTATACGTGGAAATAGTATGGAGTCGGTCTTCTCCTGCTTACAACGACTTCCTCGCAGTTTCAAACCCGTAAGGTCCCCCTCCGCATCCCCATCACCATCTTTCCACTTCGCTATTTCGTTTTCCTGCACCTCGCACCGCGTCAGCTTTATCACCGTCAGTGCTGAACAAATCTGCAAGATACCTAATTGTTACCGGCTCGCTCTAGAAAGTATCCTCGAAGTTTCCATTTTATTATTTATGCCAGAGAGAACGTCTAAATTACTTAGAGATTCTATTAAATGAAAACTTATTTTTATGATTTAGCGAGGCACTAGAATATGCAGCTGACGCTCTCCTCGAATTTTTCTCCCAGCATGCTCAACCCTCCACATATGTCTTTTCTAAAGTCTTGAAGACATTCTTCGCGCGCGAGGAAGAAAAATATTCGGGTCGTGGGTGATATTAGAAATTATATTGTCGGGAAGTTATAAAATTCCTTTATACATACGTAATACATATTAATCTATATCCATATTCCGTTCAAACAGTTTCTTCCTAAGCCATGTACTATATATCACTTCTGAAATGGCGAAATGAATAGCCTACGAGAACG
>Ga0157364_1008087_pt1 | contig 10884 bp, 11 predicted proteins | sample AttsexASBM2_FD_111476 | JGI IMG/M metagenome (GOLD analysis project Ga0157364, IMG submission 111476) | Fungus gardens microbial communities from leaf cutter ant in Ribeirão Preto, State of São Paulo, Brazil - Atta sexdens ASBM2 | ecosystem: Host-associated > Fungi > Mycelium > Unclassified ... | reverse complement strand
TACATGCTGTTTAACCAGCAAATTGAGCGGTAGAATAAACACTCAGATAATCTAGATTAGATTGTTCTTTTTTTCGTTGAACTTTATTTATATGTATATATTATTTCAAGATGAACGGTTGTAAACGTGACAATTTTTGCAATATTATGTCTTTTTATATAAATATTTAACTGATGCAATCGTATGTAATTGTATTGAACACAATTATATAGTGAACAGTTAAAAACTCTGAACGTCACATTTATAGTTTTCTTCAACATCGTCAAATTATTTAACTATTATTTATCTTATTAGTTCTTTTATTTTATGAATTTCTAATTAATATGTTTAATTGTTATGGATAAAGAGATAATATTAATATAATGTTAAATATGAAAAGAGCAAATTATTTTATATAATATTAGAGATTTAAGGTCTGATAAATATCTTCATTTTCATGATAATAATGAACATTGTTAAGTAAAATTGGAAAAAACGAATTGATTAATTAAGTATAAAAACACTCACTTATTGAAACGCAAGACTATAAAATAAGTTTGATAATAGAAATTACTATACTTGATATAAGTATATAAGCAATAAAAATAGCAATTTTGATAAAGAAAATGTTAAAAAAATAATTTTCTGAATTGTTATATAATATAAATACGGATGTATAAATATAATGTACTTTGTATATTGATGACATTATATTAGAAAATCATATAATAACAAAAGAAAGAGTTAAATTGCAATTGTAATTAAAAAAAATTCTTAAGCTATATTATTAACCATATTAATAAATGTATTATCAGGAGGCCACTGGTGAAATGAGATGGGATGTTAATAAAGATCGCATTAATTAAGTATAAACAATATGAAATAATTAAAAATAATACAAGTAAATAATATAAGTAAAAAATTTATTTATACATCAATAAAGTAGATTTTATTAGATATATAATATTATGTACAGATAAATATATAATAATATTAAACCATGACTTGCTTTGGCTCTAAAAACTTTTTAAAATAATGAATGTGTCTGTAGAATTCTTCCGTTCGTGTTTTTATCTTTCTATTCACAACTGTAGAGAAAGGAAAATGTTTAATAAAAAAGCTTATCTGAAACAAATTATATGTTGATGATCTCATTAACACAATTTCATTTATTCTTATAAAACATTATTTTTCATAGCACATGAGAAATAATTATTGAATCTATCCAAAAAGTAATTGCGAAAGGAAAATCGAATTAGAAAATTGTGAAATGGAATTGTGACAATCAAAAAAAATTTGTTAATAAAGCATAGAATTTATTGATAAAGAAGAAACAAAATAATAAAAGAATTTTAGAAAAAAATTAGGAAAAACATTTCTCTTTAAAAGGGGAGAAGTAGGAAAAGTAAAATATTCATAAAAGAAGAAAAGAAATTATTGGAAAGAAATTATTGAAAAGGAATTAAAAAGAATCCTAATAATGAAGACTGAAAAGAAAAACAACGAAGAAGAAACATTATATAATAGAAAATATATATACTATATTTATATTTATAAAATTTACTTGGAAAAGATGAGTTTCAGAATGTGAATAATTAATCATATCTGCTAAAGCTACCCTTTTATCGATTTCTCTGTAAAAATAAAATTCTGAAGATAATTAATGACATATTCACATATCTTTTACACATAAATTTTTATGATCTTAAGCAATACATTTATAAAAAGAATATTGCATTACCTGGGTACTATTTTTTCAAAATTTTGTAGAATATACTTGAAGACTAAATCATTGTCTATATGTTTTGCAATAATAGAATGAAAAATTACAATGCACTGCTTTACATCAGTAAAATATCTCGACTTTAAAAGATTGATATAGTCGATGATGATAGTATCAGATTTAGAGCACGCTAAAAATTCTAAAAGTTGATTGTTTAATGGTTTCTTTTCCTCATTCAACACTTTGTTCCAAGTTATATTATTTGCTTTCATTATTCCTTTACAATAAGTCCATTCTTTCCATCCTGGAAAAACTCTAAAATATTTCATAAAATGAATAAAAATTTTTTACGACAAATAAGTTTCTATTACTTTATATTAATTTATTTTATATTTTAAAAACTTGTTCTGTATATATATATATATATATATTAAGAATTGCTCAACATAATTAGAAGAAGCATAATTATAAGAAAATTACTGATGTAATCTTGACTTTTCGTATAACCGTATTAAATCAGAAGTGGCAACAGCCATACATTCTTGAGAATTCAGAACACATGCCCATTTTACAGCTTCGTGCCTTAAACATTTAGTAAAATCATTTTCATTCTTCAAGTCGATGTAGCCTATGTTAAAAAGAAGAAATACCAAGATTTTCTGAAAATGTTCCTAAAATAAAAAAATAAGTTTAATTATATATATATATATATATATATATATATATATATATATTATATATATATATATATATATATATATATATATAATATATATATATTTTTACTATTTATTTTTTTTTATTTATATAGAAAGAGGCGTATAAAATATGATCGTAAGATTTAAAAGGACTCTTTATATTTTTATTCTTTATCTTTCAATAACTATAATAAGATATATTTTTTTAATTATTATTATTCTTTGGACTATTTCTTAAAACATAAACCATGAGTGTTTAAACATTTCAAACTTATAAAAATATTTTAGAGAAATTAAGCATTTTTAATTAATTTCGTACATTTCGTGAGATAAAATAATTTTTATATGAAATTGTTTTTATTTTTAGAACATTTTTATGAGTATTTAGTTTAGTTAATTAATATTTGTAGAAAAAAAAGTTGATTTAATTGTGAAAAATTGGTCTCTGAATTTAAAATCAGATGACACATTCTGTCAGCTACCAGCATTGTCACTTCTGTAACTCAAATAATCCGCATAACTAAAATCAGAACCAGTAGTTTTATTACATTTTAACATAAAATCTAAAAAAAACATCTACATGACATCTTTGAGATGTCTTACGATCCAATTTTGGACAGGATATTGTCTAGGAACAGATTATTAAATTAATATTTATAATAATAAATATATTACATATAGTTGTTGTTTTAAAATAATTTTGTAGAATTCAAAATAATCGAAATATCGTCACGACTATAAATAATATAATATTTTCTCGCTTTTAAATATTGTAAATTTAATTCAAATAATGTAAGTATCATAAGAAAATATGACTTATTCACTTATTTTATTTTTATAAAACTTTAATTTTTTAAATATGATTCTGATATTTTATACAATTATAATTTTAATTATCCAATTGATAAATTATATTATAAATTATAATATAATTTATTAATTGGATAATTAAAATTATTGTAAAGATTTATTGGTAACATTTATTGTTATTTACCTTGATTTTGGTACTTTTTGAAAATGGGAAAAAACCCGATATATTTTCTAGAATTTTAAACATAGGATACCATGCTACATAATTTGTCTCATTAGACAGATAGTAAGTGAGTTGTTCGAAAAAACTGTACTCCAGTTTGTTCCTTAATAGAAAGAAATACGCGTCATCGATGATTTGAGCACGATTGAGTACATGTACATTCATATATTCCGTTGAATTTAAATATCTTGCAAGTTTTTCCCAATTATCGTTGTCGTAATTAATACGATAATATCCTGTCGTATAATAAAACAAACATCATGATTAAATATGTTGAATAATATGCAAAATTTATGAAATATGGCAGATAGAGATACTATTTTATATGTTAATATTTACCAGCTTGTTGTACATTAATAACGATCCAATCATCTTCTTTAACAGTCAATTCTAAATGTGACATGTTTGGACTCAACCATTCTTCCCTTGTATAATTGGAAGAGTTTTTGGTAACATAAGTCACATGTATCCACATGTTTGTCGGATATGAATTATTATAATAATCTTTCTGTAATGTTATGATAATCTTGTTTCGAAAAACCTTATCTCGTGTCATCTGTAGTATAGGATAACGTTCTTGCATCGTCCAATGATACAACCTAACTGCCAAGTTTAGGTCGTCATTTGATTCATTTGTGGCTTTTTTAAGAATATTGAAGAAACTATCGATAGTGTCATTCCAAGTATTGTCGGATCTAAGCTGACTAAATTTTATACAGTTTAACTTTAAAAGTTATAAATTGTATCCTTTGTGAAAATAAAAATCGGAGCGTAAGTCAAACGTACTGGTAGAGTAACAAATAGCGTAAACAAAGTTTCTAAGAGGTAAAAATTAGTACTAAAATGTAAAAAGAAGTGTAAATGCTTCTTTTAAGTTTCATTATCAATTTTCTCCTCCAGAAGTTTCACTTACGTTTCGGTTACTCTTCTCTTGCATTCGATTTATATTTCGATTTTTATTTTCACCAGAGATTGAAAAATATAATCGCTATTCAAGTACAATTTTTGTACATATATTATACATATATAACTTTATACGACTTCCAACTATTAACAATACTGATTAATATGTTTGATTATGTACACAATGTGAAAATATTGTATTATGTTTATCTTATTACTTACTATATGGATAAATATGTATTGAGACTTGCTTGAAATACAGATGAGGATATTGTTTGTAATAATGTGCGTATAAAATTAGGTGCTATAAGAATTAATATTAATATAATTTGAAACAGTATTTAATATAATTTAATTATATTAGTTTTTACAAATTTGAAAAATGTCGTTTATTTGCAAAAAAAAATGTTTTAAAATTTAATAATGTACATGTATTTTGTTTCACTACAAAAATGTGTGTTATGATAAAACTAATATAAAAAACTTGGGACTTTTAAGTCCCATATTTAGAATAAAATTCGTGAACATTCCATTATTAATTTAGAAACGACGGTCTTATTTACCCGATTGAAAATAACTTTATTAATTTTTAATAAATATTTTAATGTCTTTAATAAATTTTATTAAATTTATATAAATTTGTAAGATATTAAGAAACATTAAAGAAACAATATAAATTATAATAAGATATTAAAAAACAATAAAGTATTAAAATAATATATTAGATTTATTAAATTCAATGTCGAAGTCAACTTACCAACAAAACTTTATTTACATTTGCTCTTACCTTTAACATAATGGGTTAAAGGGAAAAATGTCGTATTATCAGAAGACGTATCAATTTTTGATACAAGAGGCATGTCGTAATGATCATTCAAACGAAGAGACTCATGTTGAAACTGTACTGCGAGTAAATCCATCAATTGAGGGTTTATATACTACAATAATAAAAATTTGAATACGTTTAAGTAACTATTTAATTGGATCATATAACATTATATATTGTTTACCAAAAAATAATTTTTTTACTGTTTTTTATTATAATAAAAAATATAATAACATTTCCTAAAACGACTTACAATTTAATGAAAATTGATTGAATTATTTGATAATAATTCATACTCTCTCTCCCCCTCCCTCCCTCCCTCCCTCTTTCCGGTTTTGTGTGTGTGTAATTTCAATTTTAGGGTATACGAGTATTTTCTAACTCAATTTATATTTCAGATCCCATTGAAATTTAAAAAAAATTAAAAATCAATATTTAGTAGTCTTAAAAAATAAGAATAATGTATACGAGTTTTCTATAATCTATCAGTTAGCGTTTTTTTTGCTAGTAAAAAAATATTTATAAAGAAATAACCTTGTTGAGAAGCTTCATTGCATAAAACGTAGCAATACCCTCGTTTAACCACAAGTAAGACCACTTAGATTGGCTGATCAAATTGCCAAAGAATTGATACACCATTTTATGTGCTACTATACGTGCCAGTTCAAATTTCCGCGCAACAGTATCTAATTTTTCATCATAAAGAACAAGTGATTCCCTAAAATAATAAAGTAGTCAAAGATTTTCTTTTGTTATAAGTAATGAAATTATTTTGATCTGATGTTAAAAAAATCATATTTTTTTTTGTATGTGTAGATGATGTAAATATGCATTGTTTTATGTATGCGTTAATACAAGTATTTAAGAAATCATATTTTTTTATTTTTATGTAATTGAACTGATCTCATGTACAATAACATGAGCATTTCTTTAAATTTTGCAATTTTAGGAAATTTAATAAAATAAAATTTTTCTAAAATGAAAATTTTACTTTTTAGTATATATAAATAATACCTATATAGAACGAGTCCCCAACTTTCCAAGCCTTCGTCTTTGAAACCAGGGATTACAACATAATCTATTTTACGTGGAAGCTTTGAGTTCTTAAATACAGTTTTTAAATATGGTTTGAAGTTTTCAACTAGGTCCTGTGCATATTTTATGTCTTTGAGTTGCACATATCGTCTGCACCGCCAGTGCAACATAGAATCAAAACAATTTGAAAGTACAATCGCTACTTGATAAGGAGATATTTTATCAGTTGTTTCGAAGTATGTTGTAACCGCGTTTTCAAGAGTTTCTGTACGTGTAACGTTAATCTTCGCATTCGATAAAGCTATATAATTTGGTTGATGTGTTATGGAAATGGTAAAATTAGCTCTGAGAGCTGATTTATCCAAGGACGGAAATATTCGTTGCGCTCCAATCCCTTGGAAATCTGCTGCTACGATTATCCACCTGTCACATTTTAAGTATTTTTACATCACATCTTTTCAATTATTTCCGGCATATAAGTATTGAAGGAAAATGTTGAAACATGGTTAAGAGGCAATTGGAGAGTGATATGTATGTAGCACATTTTTCATTATATAAATTATTACATCTTTTCTGGTTTTTAATATAACAGATAATAATATTTTATATTATATATTTATGTTATGACACGTTTATTATATTTATGTTGCTATTATATATATATATGCAAAATAATACGAGCATATTTTATGCAAATAACAATTAACATTTTATTTAGCAAATGTTATTAATTCTTTTAAATTTATACTACTCACTTTTTTTCTCCTATGTCATTCTCATAGAGTATTTTGAAGAAGCCTCCTGTGTTATCAGTTATTGTACCAACAAATTTCATGAATAAATGATAAGAATAAAATTGACACCCTCGTGTAAAAGTATGATCAATAATAATGAAAGCTGATTTATTATTAAATAAACTATGTATCTTTTCCTGATTCAAATGTAAATTTTCATAATCAAAAAAAATTCTTCCCGTATAATATGCTTTTAGGCCTTTTGTATTCAGTTCTATAAAATTTACTCCATTTGTAAGATAAAAATGCATAATGGATTCACCATAAAAAATAAAATGGCCTTTTGCTCGTTCATTATCAATATATGTTTTTACTTCTCCTGTATAAAAATCTGTATTTATATAATTTTCGTTCGTATATATCGTTAAATTGATGTGATAGTGTATTAGTTTCAATAATGTCTCTTCAATTATAGGAATTGGCTCATCTGGTAGAATATTACTTGTAATAGTCCTTGCAACAATGAGTACTAGACTAACACTTAATAATTTTATCAATTCCATGATAACCATCGTTTCAGATATCTACAATAATTAATGTTTTGTTGTCGGAAGAAAGAAGAATACAAACATTGTCCAATGAGGGAAGTTCGCCATTGAAATTTATATACAAAATTTAGCAAATTTATTTTCCAAGAACTCCGAAAACATTAAAAATAACTAGTATATTCACATTTAGAATTATTATTAGAGTATAATCTATTATATTTATCTTTAAACAAACAATAGATATATTTTTGTCTCTTACCTTACATTGAAATTATATTTTCGAATAAGATATAATATCTCCTGAAAATTTACGGTTAAAAATTGATCATTATTAACAGAAGTATGTTTGAGAAATCAACCTTACACGTCGAGAATTTATCGAACATTAGCGATATTAATAGTTCATAATAAATATTATGAAAATTTCTTTTTGAAATCGTGTAACAGTAATAATAACAATAATACAACTGCGTAATTGTATAATGTTTACCGATTTAGTCAAATAAATCAATATTATTTACTAAATCCAAAATAATAATTTTTCTCCGAAAATATGCATCTAATTAAAAAATTTTATTCGTACAATGTACCTATATTTGTAATTTATTAGATTTCTCGATTAAGATAGAGCGAAGCTAGTTATGATCTTCAGTTATTATATATATATATATATATATATATATATATATATATATACCTTTTATTTAAATTATCATAAATCTTCAATTATGATATAATAATGAGAATTGCAAACGTTGCGTATTAATCTGATTCAATAATTTAATACTTATATATAAATACATTTCGTAAATAAAAGAAAAATTTTGTTACAATAATTATAAAAAGGTATAAAGTGGCTCTTATGCGGCATAAGTTGAGCAAAAGTTAAAGTTGTATTATGAAAGCAATTGTTAATTAAATCTTTATTAATTTTATAAACTATGTTCATTATTTCCCAAATTTACAATGCTTTGCACATTATATTCTTTTAGATCATAGTATAAAACTAAATGTTGAACCATAATTACTATTATTTCTTCAAATTTCTAATACATTTATCAATAAATGTATTAACGATCATATGTATTAATGATCGATGATATGTACTATTAAAGATTAAAATATTAAAAAGGATTATGTACTAATTGGTAATACGTAATTAAAATAAAACTAATAATAAAATATAAATTTATTGAGATAACAATTTATTTATATATATTTGTAATATTGTTAAATGGTTATTTATTTGGTTTGCAAAAGAAATACTCAAAGTGTCTGTTAACTTCATATTTCATACTTTTATTTTGTCTTTTTGTTAACGTATAAATTAATTCTAAAAAAATATTTTTCAACGAAATCGCTCATATAAAATAATTCATGTCGATCTATTTAATTATATAACAAAATGTACGTATATGTACATAACATAAATACATATATATAATATTATATATATAATATTGTTAAATATAGTTATACTTATTAAATATAGTTATTAAATAGTATTATTAAATAGTATTATTAAATATAATTATTAAATATAATTATACTTATAACATTGTTAAATATTAACTTTTTGTCTTTAAAAATATCTCGAAGTAGCCAATGTGTTTCTGTATTTGTAATAATCGTAACTCTATCTTTTCTTCAATGTAATAAAGATTAAAAGAAGAATGTACTTTTTCTAACAGTGTATATTTCACCTGAAACCGAAAATATTGATATTCATTAATATATGATTTATTCTTTTTAAGGCATTATGCTTCATAGCACATTAAATACATTATTTTTTATCTCATTTCAAGAGTTAAAAAAACAATAGGAAAAAGATTGGCAACAATAATTATGAAAAAGAAATTAACTAGAGTTTATCAATAAAAAATAAACAAAAAATTATAGTTCGATTTTTATATATATTTAAGCTGATGGCAGAAAGCGAGACGTAACTGTTATAATCGAGGATATAAGAGAAGGCAAAGAAAAATGTATATGTAAATTATGAAAGGCTACACGTCTGCAATTGTTTGTAGCAATAATTTCGAAGAAAATTGATTAAATCGTTTAAATTAGGATACAGTATATGTATATTTATAAAATTTACCTTGTCAATTTGTTCTGTAGAATATATATAATTGATAATATCTGTTATCGCTATAAGCGTTTCAATTTTGCTGTAAAAATAAAATGCCAGATATAATTGATAATTGATTAGTACACATAATAAACTTTTAATTAATGTGTATTTATAAAAATATTGTTACCTGGATTGGGATATTATTAGTACTATTTTTTCAAAATTGTCTAATATGTAATTGAGTATTAAATCATTCTTCGCATGTTTTGCAATAATAGAATGAAAAACTGTAATGCGATGTTTTAGTTCAATAAAATATCCCGATATCAACCGATCGATATAGCTAATAATGATAGCATCATTTTCGGAACATGCTAAATATTCTAAACGTTTGTTGTCTAATGCATCTGCAGTTAACACTTTGTTCCAAGTAATATTGTTTGCTGACATTATTCCGTTACGATACATCCATTCCTTCCATCCCGGCAAAATTCTAGAATGTGTGTTAATCTGTTTTTCAGACTCTAGATGATTATAAATCATATCTCCTAATGCTACAATCGGATTGGTCTTACTATAAAATAAAATTAAACATTTATTACATCAATTAACTTTTTTTTTGTCATTTTATATTTTGATAAACAATAATAAATTAAAAAATTCTTGATATGTAAAAAAGAACAAATTAAGCGAATAATCACGCACTGCAATTATTGGAGTGTAAGTAACAAATATGTATCGATCAATTACATCCTTTATATTATACAAACGTTTCAGCTCTATTTTGAGCCATCAATAGTGCAATTAGAGAGTTCTGTTAGTGACATTAGAGAGTTCTGAAATTCTAAACTCCAACTGGCACACTACACTTCTAGTGTGTTTCAATCTTTATATGTAATCGAATCAATTGAATTAAAATCGACTTAAACCTATTAATGATTGACGCAAACCTTGCTCACTTAATTTCTTTCTTTTTTTTATATTTTAATAATTTGTTCCACATTGAAATTGATTAGAAAAATTCTAATTAAAAAAAATATTATTCATACGGATCTGGCTTTTCGTAAAATCGTATTAAATGAGAAATGGCACTAATAGTACAGTCCGCAGACTTCAGAATGCATGCCCATCTTGCGGCTTCTAATCTTAAACTTTTAGTAAATTCATTCTCCTCTATATTGCCTAAATATCCAATGTTCTTCAAAACATTATCTAAGATATCCCGAAAGTGTCCCTAAATATTGATAAATAACATAAATTTTATATTGATTTGTCATTACAGTAACAAGTGACATAACATTATATATATATATATATATATATATATATAT
>Ga0157364_1008086_pt1 | contig 10884 bp, 8 predicted proteins | sample AttsexASBM2_FD_111476 | JGI IMG/M metagenome (GOLD analysis project Ga0157364, IMG submission 111476) | Fungus gardens microbial communities from leaf cutter ant in Ribeirão Preto, State of São Paulo, Brazil - Atta sexdens ASBM2 | ecosystem: Host-associated > Fungi > Mycelium > Unclassified ... | reverse complement strand
TCATGGATCTTTATAAAATTCCACAAATTTTTAAAACAATTGAAAATAACAAAGGAAAAAACTAATATATTGATTATTTAAAGATTATAGATTTGATATATATTTTCACGATTTAGTCAAAATGTTTGTTATATCAGAAACTTTATTTGGTAAAGGAATCATAATTCTGCGCAATATAAATTATCTATAAGTAACTGCAGAAATAATTGTTTTGTATTGTGGTATAAAGATTTTCAAAATGAGATTGATAAATAAAAGATATGATAAATAAAATAAACAATATTGAGGTAAATGATAAAAATTGCAAATCTTTCTAGAAAAATATGCTAATATAAGAAAGGTTCAGATGAAAATTATATCGGAAATTGATATTTCCTCTACAGATTCTCGATTAATCTTGTGCGTATAAGATGGCTCGCGGGGTGTAATCGTGATTTTTCAAATGAGTGAAATCGTACCTTTAGAACAATTAAAAAGTAAGGAAATCTTTAAACTATTTGGGATTATCAAATAGTTTTCAAAACTTCCAGATTCCCTTTTTTCCGAATTTTTCAAAAAACAATTTCACTTTACGCTCTTCGTTGTTAATCAAAATGTCCACCTACTCTTGTAAGTTTCCTGGAATCAAGAACACGAATACGACTCGACGAGCCGGAGATTCCCAAAGATTGTATCCCTCTGATGCTGATACCAGTGGTGCTATATCAGAAAAGTTTGCTGATAAATTTGCTTGGTCTTGCAAGTTCGAGTACGCGTGTACTCTGCATAATCGATCATTGGATCCTTCGGGAATACCCGAGAGGGGACTCGAAGAGGTGATTTTATACAGAGGTGAACACGTGATGGCGCGGGGCGCGTCGATATCGTCGACGATTGAGACGACGACGACATCAACAACGGGCGCTTGGAGACGCGATGATGAAGGACGAAGACTTCAGAGCTCATCATGCTTCGGCCCACTGAACTCATCGTGGGAGATGAAGCCGTTCTTATCTTTATCCTCATGCTGGAAAATCTCCTCGACAAGCTTATCATGATCAGCCAGCATTTTCTTTACGTCTTCATTTTCACTAGCGCCCGCTTGCTCGGCTTCTATCACCTGCTTTCGGAGATAATCACTCACCTGCAAACAAAAAATTGACCATGTACCGATTAATTAAAACGATTGCATAGAAAATGGCATAAACTATAAAGTATACTCTATAAAGTATATTATACATATATGTAGATTTATAGAATAAAGTTAATATTGTTAAGTTTGTAATTCAGCAGAAAATTTAAGTGGATTAAAATATGCATATTAATATACTGTAAATTATTCCTGCGATACGAAAATTAATTTAAATTTCTGTGTGTCAAATTTCTTTTTGTCTGTGAATATTGTAAAATGTATTTCTCATGAAAACAATTTTATTATTTAACTTTTAATTATCATGATATATCACAGCAAGTATTATATGACTACAAAGTTCTTTTTAATTTTTTGTTATACTTTATTTGTACAAATATAATGCGAATATGTATGAAAAATAATATAATAGTTTTCGGATATATAATGATATACGAATATATCTATAAGTATTATAGAACATTTAAAATACAATGGATTTTAATATTATATTATTTTCGACCATGCGTAAAAACAAATAGTTTATATATATTAAGATATATATTAAGATATTATATATTAAGATATTTGTAGCACTATTTTTCTACTACCAGCACCACAAATGGCCCAAATAAAAACTTAAAGTGATCTTGCCATTGCTCTCACCTCCTCGCGAGACAGTTGGTTGTCTTTATCAGCATCGATTTCCTTAAAGACGTTAGCGGTTGGGGGTGAATCGCTAATATTCATAAGTTCAACTTCAAACGTAAGAGTAGCACCTGAAACAACAGTAACCTTTTATGTTAATTGCTTGCATAATGTATATAAATTTTATTACAGAAAAATACGATAGTAAAAAATTTTCTGAGAGCAATAATAATAATTAATATTAAATAATAGGAAATTTACATTTTGTTAATTAAAGCAAATTTATATTATACTAATGTAAATTTTAATATGGTTCAAAATTAAATAAGCAAAAAATTTCAAAAAAATTAATTTTCTTTTTTTTTTAAATCTAATTTATTTGCTTTGTTAGAGTTAAAATTATTTTATAAAACAGTTATTTTTTTAACATTTTAGACGATTTACTTTATAAAAAGTTGATATATATTTAGATGCAAGATTTCCACTTCGAGAGGTTTATCCATTTACTGCAAAAACTATTAATCTTGATTTGGCAAATACTCGTAAATCATTTTTAGAACTCATCGATCTACTGTCAAGCACAAAGCTTTTTACACGTTTTGGCGGATGTAGGTGAAGGATATATAGACTAGGATATATTTATAGAGTAAAGGGTCAAATCGACAAGTGTATCTGAATGATAAAAAAATAAAAAATTAATAAAAAAATAAACAGTAAATAGCAAAATAATAAAAAAACCATAATAATATAAATGCAGCCTAAATTACAATCTGACATGTTGTTTTACTGAGCTGATTGGTCTGCTGAATGCAATCATTGTCTTTGTAAAGTTTTCGATATTAGAAATTCTAATTGTAATAAAAGAGCTATAAAATATATTGTTAAATTTAGAATCGAACCCAAAATCATGCACACGTACACATTCAGATATCTAGACACGACAAAACATTAATAATAATGCATACAGAAATTCGATTGCCAATAATAGTGTCTATAGATATCCGAAATAATAATGACCAGCAAATGCAGCTGGAGAGGGGCTAACGAAGTGTTCGGCACGGGAGAGAATGCATACGCGCGCTCGGCACGTCCAGCCATTAATTATGGATGGTCCCGTCGCGATTAAGCTGGCCCTAATGAAATATGGCGCTTAATTATTCACTACTTAAACGAGTGAAATTAATACGGCGAATAATAATGCGCTGCCCGGTGTAACAGCCACTGTCGCCGTAGAAATTGGACGTGAGAAATGGAGAGGGATGATGGGAATATTCCAATTCTCGCACGCGATTCCCTCTAGTATTCTTTATCATCGCATTCCGTGTGGAAGGACAATTTCGATGGCAATAGTTTGCCGTGTAGTTAAAAAACGCCCGCAAAGTTATATTGCTTGGCATATATACTGATATAATAAACTATTATACGTAACAAATAGGAATCAGAATTGTAGATTATAAAATTACAATAATAAGTTAAATTAGATCATTTAATCCAATAAATCAATTAAGTAAAGAAGCACCAATGTGGTTGAGATTAGATCTTTGGTCTAATAATATTTATATATATCAATATTTAAATATATTTTTAAAGGTGCTTTAAAGTGCTGAGTTCTAGTCAGTCTTGAAAACATAAAGAGAGAAGAGTTTAAATTATAACTGAAAATAGTAATATCACAAATTAAATTGATTATATATCAATTTAATAATATAATAATAATTAATAATAATGATAATAACAAGCATCTTAAAACACTAAAAAAAACTTACTTATTGCTAAAAATATTACAGGACATCTTAATAAATTCGAGGCATATGGTAATATTTGTCTCAATAACTAATATATGTACATAAGGAGAGAACTTCTTAAAAAATAAAAAAATTGTGTATAAATAATAATAAATTAAAGAGTATAATATGCCTATGTGTAAAATAAATCAATTAAGATTCATGGCTGACATAATATTTTCAGTAATAAATTCTTTTTAGCATTTCATAATATTTGTTAGCATTATTATTAATAATTAATTTAATTTTGATATTATTATATGCAATTTTTAATTTAGGAGTATGTTTTTAAGACTACAGTTTGAAGTATTAAAAATATATTTAAATATTTATATAGAAATATTATTAGACACTAAGATTTAGTATCTACATTTCACGCTTCTTTATGTTTATGATAAAATAATCATATATATAGTGGTATAAAAATGTCATAACTACACTTATCATATTCAATTTACCGTTTGAAGTACGTATTAATTTTGAATAAACTCGTGAAAAGATCATGTATCTGAAAAATAATAAAAAAATAAACAGTGGATCTGGAGCGAAATGGCGCAATTTATCCACACGCGAAGACCCCGCTAAAGAGGCGAATCGTTTATCATTGTTGATCCCGCCATTGCAGCGTTGCCGAGAGTCGAGCAACGATGCTCAATTTAATGGTTGATGCTTTATTGGATTTCCGTGCAATTGCATTTTTGACTTCGATTTTGCTGCTAACGACTACCCTTGTATCGACCTGTCCAATAGTGTTCATCGCCCCTTCCTCTTTCTACCGGTTCCTCACCAATCCTTTCGCGCGTAAAAATGGTCCAACGTGTAATTTGAAAAATGCTCACGTTAGCGTGACGCTTTTTAATCGTGACGAATACCATTGCTGTCTGGTTGATTGTCGAATATATATACCTATACTAGTGCGTATTTCAAGTGGCAGAACGTTTCAGAAAAATTAGAGAAGCACTAGCTCGCGAGTATAGAAGAGAGTACAATAAAATTATAGTAGCTGTTATTAATTTGTAAGCATTTATTTTATTAATTCGTAAAAATTGAAAAAAATTTTTAATAAAATATCAATTGTTGATTACTCATATATACAAAATAATTCGTGTCTCTAAAGGCAAACGTGTACACTTTTTGAAAAGATAGAAAGTGTTGAATCAAATTTTATGTTTTTTGTAGTAAATTTAATTTCTTTTTTTCCACTAATAAATGTACAAATTGTTATAGTATATAAAAATTATATACTTATACATGTTATTATATAAAAAAAACTTTTATTAATTTGCCAAAATAGCTTCATTGTTATTATGTTATTATTGTCATATTGTTCTTCAACATGTATAAATAAATATTAAATTAATTTACTACATTAAAGTTTATTTAAATTTTAAAGATGATTAAAAATTAAAAAAGAGCTTGATTTGCACGTAACAAAACATATTAAAAGTTTTTACTAACTTATTAAGTAATATCTACAAAAAATTTTATTCAGTAAATTCTATAAAGGATAAATAATAACGAATAAATACTGCAGCTTTTACAGTTTTTCCATGTATAATGTACAAAATTTAACATAATACAATTTAATGTAACGTATATAATATCTATTTTATTTAAATATCGCATATTATTTGAAACTGTTTCACTTATGTTGAAATATGAATAAAATCAAATATTATTAGCTTGTCATTTCAATGTAGTCACGTACAATAATTAAATATTAAAACATACTTTTATTTTTAATTATATATGTTAATTGTATACGTTAAATTATTATTACTTCAATATATATGATCCATTTGACTAACGAGAATTTATTTTACAAGAAAAATTTTAAATAAATTGTTTATTGAATAAGTCTGTTATTTTATAGAATTAAGCATATAATTTTACCCAGGAAAATCTTTCACAATAATATATTTTCACACTAATATATTATATATGAATATTAAATTATTAAATACAAAAAACGTTAAATATAAATATTAAATGTTAAAAGAAATTCAAAAATAATAAAAAACTGTCAGCATACCACCAGGAATAACATTTCCAGCTCCCTTTTCGCCGTATCCCAGCTCAGGTGGTATCGTCAATCTCCTTTTTTCGCCTACGCACATATCCAGAAGACCTTGATCCCAACCTTTAATGACTTGTCCAACACCAAGCTGGAAAGTAAATGGTTGATCTCTATCCAAACTGTAACAAGAAAAGAATAATCTCACTTAGAGTTACATTCTACTAGAGTCACACTTTAAAATATTAAATTAAAACACACACACATTTCTTTGGATAGACATCTTTTACATTTCAAGATACAAGAAAATATGAAAATATGTTGCTTATTAAAATTGTTTAGAAAAAGCAAGTGTTATTTCTGTATTATTTCATAACATTTTTTTTCAATCACAAAGCATTGGTATGCTATTATAAAACAATTTGCAAAAATATATACAATATTAATAAATTGTATTATGTGAAAAAATCGTCTTTATACAATAGAAATATTCTTTCTGTATTTGCATATTATATCTACTTTAGAAGATATGAGGAATTCTTCATTTTTTAAGCATAACAGAACGTGCTTTAGTCTTTACTCGCATTACATCGCGCAACTACAGTAAACTTCCTCATTTCAGCGAGACATCAAAATGTTTGTAACAAGTTTCGCGACGACTTATTCATGTCGAGAGTTAAAAGCGACACGACGTAAGGAGAAGAGCGACGGACTAATTGGAAAACGTGCGGAACAATCAAGTCCCATTTCGCTGCACCGCGAACTTTCACCAAGAATTCACTATTGTGCTGGTGTCGAATGCAACTTGCATGACTACGCTCGATATTTCGCATCAAATCTAAAGGCTTAGATCATTAGAAATGTCAATTTGTCGTTATGTAAAATGGAGAAAGAAAGGTGGAGAGAAAGAGAGAGAAAGCGAATATATATATTCAGCGATCATTCCCAGTGCGAAATCGACAATTTCCTGCATCAGGGGAATATTACGGAAACTAGCGAGGCAAAACCGACGTTGTACATTTTCTGGGCCTCCTTCGAGGCATCTCAACATGGACGGTTATATATATGATTAAGAGGCACAACGTCGAGCGCACATATAAGTTGCCGTTAATACACGGCAACATGCAACCAGATGTAGTCAAATGGAGACCTTCATGCACGAGTGCAATGTAAAAATGCAGTGTGATAATATTTGATTTAAGAATTAAAAATATGAACATAAATAGAAATATGTAAATTTCTTAGAAAAAAAAATGAAGAAGGATAATCAAAATACTTTACAAGCAGCATAGAAAATCTACGCATGTACAAGTAGCTTCAATTACTTATACAGAGAAAAGTCGCATATGTTTCTTAAAGACACTTCCTTATTTCTCAGAAAAAAAAACATTTTATGTATTTTATTTATAGTTATAAAAAACATAATTTATTTAGATGATTAAAGAAAAAAAATTAATAATTTATATATTTATTGTTTTTGTAAAATCAACTAGAAATAAATTCTACAAATACGAAAATAAAATATAGTCCAAAAACAAATTAGTATAACGATATCAGCAATCTTCCTTTATCTTAATATATCATACTTTTACGGTATATACATATATAACGCAATATATACATATATACATAAATATATGTGTTAGTAAATATTGTACATGTGTAATGGATTCTAACTTTTTCGGAGTATTTATTGCAGAAATGCAACATAAAACGCAAAATATGTAAAGAAACCTAGAAAGGATCGAATTTCTCATTATTTTATGATTTTTCATTTTTTTATCACAAATAAATATGTTTTTCATGAAATATTTTTATTTAGGAAGTATGAAAATTATGCGTGGTTAAAAGAGAATTTCTGTCTACACACTTTTTTAATATAATCTTCGTCCACTTGCTTATGGCAAAATAAGTTCGTACTCCATGGAGATTATATTGAAAAATAAAGGTATACAGAACATTCCTTTCATTCGTTTTCATTATACGTAATATTCTCGTTTCGGGATAAACATGAAGAATGGAAGAAGGGGCATTACATTCTCTGAATAAACTGTAGCTGTAATGAAACTCCCTTCTTACAGTCCTTTTTTATATTTTTAAATTACTCGAGAAGAACCGTAATTATGTTTTAAAATATGCGTAAAACATAATCCTATTACTAAAAAACACATTCATATATATATATATATATATATATATGTGTGTGTGTAAAGAAAATTCATTTAATATTATTAATATTCATTATTATTTCTGATATCGTTGATTATTTCGAATTATTGCAGATATTTAAGAATAATTCTTGTATTCTTGTATTCTTAAATTTTATTTTCGCTCAATTTCACTTTATCAAGATACACGTTAACTGCGAGTGGGAAAAGCGATATTGAGTATCGTGGGCGCAATATCATAGGACCGATCATTTTTCCCGCCGTCCTGAGTGCAGATGATATAGTCAATTTCCAGCGTTATTGGTTTTCGGCTACCTTGCTATGAAGCAAGTCTATACCATAAGGGCAGATTACTTTTTTAGTGATTTGTCATTAATAAATAACATGCTTTTCTATCGCATTCGTCGCAATATCATAAACATTTATTATAATTTTGTTAATCTTATTAATACATATTTATATTTTACAAATTACAAATCCAAAATAATTGCCCCATATTTATATGAAAGGTAAAATTTATCTCATTTGCATGATCTAACCCCACATTAATACATTTCATACATTTATACATATACACACATAAAGGTACAACCATGATCAGAATTTTTATTTCCCGTAGTTTCACATTGACTTTATCGAAAAATATTTTCTCCTATCCCGGATTTGCGATATCGCAGAACAGCACGATAGTTTTTCCAACGCGCATAAAAGCGATACCAGCCTGATGCATTATCGGCTTTCGGACGATATACGACATTTTTCAAGAGAAAACATCAATATTTTGTCATGAGATAACCAATGTATCATTTTTCTTGAAAAGAACAATATTAAATATTTTTTTATTATGTTATTAATAATTTGTTTTGGCAGAGAGAGAGAGAGAGAGAGAGAGAGAGAGAGAAACAAAGAGGAAGGGAGAAAAAGAGAAAGAAATGTAATTTACACAAATTATATTACATAAAATATAAGTCAATATTAAGAAAAGTCAATATTAAGAAAAATCTGAAAATTTATAAAATATTTAAAATTAATATATATTTTTATACATAATGTAAAATAAAGCAAAATGAAAATATCATATCTTTTTGATTCTCAAAATAGTGAGGCTTATATTTAAATAATTTTATTACAAAATTATATTAAATATTAAATAGTCGCTGTTGAAAAAGAGATTATATTTATTAAGTTTATATTGAACCGAGGAAAAATATTGACTTTTTTCAAATAAACTCCTATTATATCTTATTCGTAACTATTGAGTTGGAACAAAAGTTCTTAGCGTTAATAAACTTCAAAATTCGAATAGCTCTAATAATTAATTTTGCTAAAAGTAAATAAAATTTAAATTTAAACAAGTTCTAGACTTAGAATTTCTACATTTAAAAAAGCATTATATCTTTTGAATTTCTGTAATTTTTTTTTAGTAATTTTTACATATAGAAAATTACAAATTACATATACAAAACTAAACAAATTGAGAAATTTTCTTCTCACTTTATGAGCTTATTACGTGTCCAGAAAAACTTGCAAAATTTTTAAACTTTCCAGTATAAAAGCTAAAAATTTTCCTTATACAAAATCATTTTTTTGTTATTGAATTATCGCGGATTAAATAAAAAGAGTATTTTGCACATAACTTTGTTAGGAATCATCGCGTTTTCCGTTAATCTCTGAAAAGTGAACTAATAAATATTTTCAACTCGCCTTGTCAATAAGCAGTAATTATATATTTACTTCTCATGCATAATTAATGCAACTGTATCATTACATCGAAAGTAGCATCAAATTATTCATGTTATAGGATTATATGTAGTATTGAGCGTAGCTCAAATGCCAATATACAATATGATTATAGCGTTTCGATATCCTTTTGCCCGACTGATTGTTAATATAACGATGTATTGATAATAAAACGTTGAAATTGTATAGACATGAAAATCAAATGTAACTCTCAACAGCGGCAAAAATATTGCTTATTTAATCGTATAGATGAGGTTTTCATTTCCCAAGCAATTAAACTGAATGATACGTTATATTGACTATCTGAATATGCCAAGTCAATTAAAAACATATTTGATAAAAACAATTGTTATTCTTCAATAAATGACTTCCAAGCATTTATGAAATTTTTCTCGACAAAAAGCTATCTTTTAATCATATCTTCTTTTATCTACAAAATTTAATTTATGAAAGATTTAACTTTTGATAAGAATATCTCTATACTAAAAAATTCTAATAGATTATTAATTATCAAATACGAAGTGAGAAAGCTTTTATCTCCTATATTTAAATCTCTTAAAATATATATACATATATAATAAATATACAAATTTTACACAAGTGAGAAAGATAATTTTAGGCACGATAATTCTCGATCTATAATCTCTCAACGTTTCTTCATCTCAATAGGATAATAAGATAATTAAAATAAGTATACGCTTCTTACACTTGTGTAATTATTTCATTAACAGAACTCTCTCTCTCTCTCTCTCTCTCTCACACACACACACACACACACACACACACACACACACACACACACACACATTTTACGATTATGTAACATTTATGTCTATAGGTTACATTACTCTGTGTGTATTTTAATAATGAAGCGATTGTATTTTTCAACATAGATCCGCTGATGGTTGATACATTATATTTCTAATATATGATATGAGCGCCTATTAGCTCCTTAACAGAGCATTTAGTGTGTTAATAGATGGACTTCGAAAAATGCAAAATGTTTTATGATTGACGTAATTAGTGCATTTGTAGATAAAATGAATAATTAATATCGTAATATAAAATCGATTATAAGGTACTTAACATTTTTTATTGATGTTAAATTTTGAGTTAATTATTAGGAAACTAATAATAATTTTTATAAGTGAATATTTTAACACAAATAAATTTCTCAAAAGTATATTGTCTAATTGATTACCATTGTTTGCATTAATTGTTACATATATAGTAAGTGCATGAGAAAGATATATCATCCAATATATGTACAATATATATGAAAAAAAGTGAATCTTTTATTCTTGCGTTCACAAAATTTTAAGGAAATAACCTAATATATTGTTCTAACATGGGTACTAATGTTATATACTATTATACAATATCTAATTCAGAAAAATTATTTTAAAAATGCACTGTCAATTT
>Ga0157364_1008083_pt1 | contig 10886 bp, 4 predicted proteins | sample AttsexASBM2_FD_111476 | JGI IMG/M metagenome (GOLD analysis project Ga0157364, IMG submission 111476) | Fungus gardens microbial communities from leaf cutter ant in Ribeirão Preto, State of São Paulo, Brazil - Atta sexdens ASBM2 | ecosystem: Host-associated > Fungi > Mycelium > Unclassified ... | reverse complement strand
CACACACAACTGTCTCAATACAGAAACATATATACATATAGTCACATACATGAAAACGTGTATATATATATATATATATATATATATATATATATATATATATTTATATATATTGCCCCTCACCTCGGTTTTTTAGTCTTTGAACAATTTTTTTTTTATTAGATTCTACTATATTCGTCTTTCTGTCTACATCCTTTTGTTTGGATTTTGCGTAGAGTAGTCCAGTTTTGAGCTGTACGAATTTTTTCTCTTCTTTTTGTTTTTATTTTTTGTTTTTTTGTTTTTGTTCGGCCGTATCCTTATTCTTTCGATCAGTTTTGATTTTCTTTTTCGAACTGCTCGAAATTCTGCACAAATCTTTGTTGAATTGCATAGAAATAAAGAGTAGAGTGACATACCGGGGATGAATGCGGACTTTGCTTGCCAGTCATAGCGATTGCCGAGGACCGATCGTGCTGGGACATTTGATTGGCAACAAGGGAATCAACAATGTTTCCCGGAAACGAAAGTATTTCAAACTCACACCTGGATTCTAAAATTTCTGGGAACACCGGCGCAGTTGATTTGCGTGCAATGGTCGCGATTCTCTGTTCCTGTTAAACGTGACGATCATGTCGAGACCGCAATGGAACTCTGATGTTTTGACACTATTTCGCGGAACAATTAATATCGAAATTGAAAATTGCATATTGTTTAATGTTCCTCCTAACTCAATTCGTTTACATGACACGCAGAACATTTTTCTTATATTTTTTTAAAGATTTCTTATTTTTATTTTCTCTTTTATTATATTTAATCAATATATATATATATATTTATTTGTTTTTTTTTATTACTTTATTAGTAAGTTTTTTATTACTTTATTACTTTATTAGTAATGTATTGTATAGAAATTAATATAAAAAATAATAATTGAAACTAAAGGACTTATAAGATAAAATATACAAAGTGTTCATTTTCGACATTAAAAATTTAAAATTTAAAATTTAAATGTCACGAAAATTGCTTAATTGTCGGCCTTGAATGTTTTTAATCTTAAATTGGCGCGCACAATATCGTGTTATAGTATAACGTGACCAATGGTTATTATTCTTAATAAGCCGTAATTAGTTGCAATCAGGCGCACATTTCAAGAACCGTTTGCGAGATCCGCATTCATCCTAGTAAATCGTGCATCCCGCTTCGGCAATATCACAATTTTTTGCGGCGCAACGTGAGACGAAATGAGAAAGAAATGCGGGCGTACCGTGACCTCATTCCGGCGAAACGGCGAAAAGACATAATTCTACTTTTATTAGGAAAAAGAATAGCGAAATCTTTCTTTTTTTTTATATGAACACTTTTAAATATAATATAATAGATGAAATTTTTGTTCTTTTTGTCGGTAATGTCCGTATCCTTGTCATGGTGTGTGTTCTTAGATGTAGCATAATCTAATATTATCTTAACAAAAGCGCGTTCTTTGTACACGCATGCCTGTTGCTCTTTACCATGTAAAGTATGTAAAGTATGTAAAACTTATTCTCGTAACATATTGACACCGATTATTGAAGAAGTGTACGGGCAGATATCGATCGTGGCTGCCGATTAGACATAAATATGTATTAGTACACACAGTTCGTTACAACAAACTTTAATCGAGCTCACAGTTCTGTTCTTGCGAAAATTTTCGAAGTAATTTATGGGAGTAATTTATACCGTTCTTCCTACAAGTACTAATATATTCTACAGATATCGGCTCACTAATATCTACTATGATACATACACGCACACATACACACAATAAAAATTGATCAAGGTGTTATATATATATATATATATATATATATATATATATATATATATATAGTTATTTGCAATCGAAATTAATCGTAAGAATTTATAATTATGTATATATGAAGCATGCAAGGTATATGGAATATAATGTGTAACTTTGTTCCAAAAGTAGTTTATATTTTCGTGTAAGCATACACGTTCAGATTTTATTCAACAAAAATGAAAATTATGATTAAATACATGCATTAATTATAAAAATCAAAGTAACATGGAAAAGTTATCAGAAATACGTCATAACTTTTATATCCTTTCATATTTTGTTTTCGTTGCAAATCACTATATATAAAAATAAATTCAACCAAGAACTATACGTATTTATGAAAACAAATACGTCTTTTTTTTGTAGCTACGAGTTTTTGTGATGAAAATAAATATTATAAAATGACGCTTAACAGTTAGAAATATATATTGCACAGTAAAAATATATAATATATTGTCCTGTATTAATTAAATGAATTTTAATTAAATTAAATTAAATAAATACTATAATATACGCCGCCGTAATAAATATCGTTCAATAAATAGTCTTAATAAATGATTAAGAAAATCAATCGTCAATGAAAAAGAAAATCATCATTTGATATCCTTTCTCAGCCGTCTGAATTGCACCGTATATATTTGCCTAAGATTGCATCACTGATTTCTGTGATTTTTCATTTTTATATTTTAGGATAACACATTCAATACTGGCAGACTGCCAGTACACTTTCATCTGCAAAAATATCACGGTAGCGATAGTTTTGAGTTACAAGACTTCGAAAATTTAAACAATTTTACAAATTAAGTTTTTTTGTTTCTTCTGTAATTTCGAATACATCTTAAATCAACAAACTTTGATTCGACAATTTGATTAATTAAAGAAATATTTAAAGCTATTATGTTAGAAATTGTGATAACAAAAATTGAATATTAGTTCAAGATCAATTATCTCGTAAATAAAAGCAAATGAAATTTAAAACACTCTGCAGAATTATAGATATTAGTACTTTCACTGCTATCACAATCTCTTAAAGAAGATGATATTGAAAGGAAATGATAGTAGTTTCCTGGTATATATTCTACAGAGTGAATTGCAGTCATCAGTGAATTGCATCGCGAAACAGAAAGCTATAATTCTTCCGAGTTTTCTGTTTGGTTTATGCGCACTTGGATCGTTATCTATTTGGTTTGCGTGTGTGAGAGATCTATTCCTGTAAGAAATGATCTTCACATTGAGTACATCATGAATATTTATTATCTATGAATATTTATTATCATTATTATCTTTTTATACGCCATATATCGTATCCAATTATATTATATACATATAATGCTTTCCGAACATTAGTTAATCCGTTTGATCCTTACATGGATGGGACCTCCCGAGTATCTTCTAGAACTTTGAAATAGATTAGGAACTTAGAACGTAATAGATAGTCTATAAAGGGCGATAGAGACTCTCAACCTATCTTGGCATGTTTCGGCTCGTATTATTAAATAAGTAATAATCGTTTACGTAAGACTTTCCTGCATGATTGCCTGGATTGATTCATCGATACATGTTGCATCGATTGCATAACATGATTGTTTAACATTCAATTTGCGCCGAAGTGGTGTAACGGATGATACATGCAAGTATAAACAAGGCTTAATTTTTTTTAAATAAACAAGCACTGCAAATTTAAATGCTTTGATAATCTGAATAATAAGATTTGCCTTTGCACAATCAGTATCCCGTTACGCTGTATATACACATATTTTACTAACACGTATTATTCGCTAAATGAAAGGCATAAAGTATGAAAAATTATAAAATATTTATTTATTATTAAATTATCATATTAAACAATTAACGTTAAATAATAAAATAACATTAAATGAAGTTTTACTTTTACAAATTATTTTTTTAAACTGCATCTTTTAGATAAGAAAAGTAGAAAATCTTAAATAAATGTTTTACTTTGTCCTATTATGCATTTTAAATATATATAAATACGGAAGTCTGGAAATACTTTATGCTACATTTGCAAATAAATCTTGTGCAAAGAATGAAGCTTGCATTCGTATGCAAATATTCATATATATGTTTAAGTAGCTATATTAAAGGATTATTATAGTAGTAGTTATATTACAAAATTGTATAATTTTATATAATCTCTCTTATGCTTTATAATAAAACTAAAATGAAAATGGTTTCATATGAGCAACAGGAGTTCCTTTTACATATTCAAGTTTCATTGTTTGCCTAACATGGATGATATTGAGTTGTTCTCAATTATTTCTGATGTTCTATTTTGTTAAAGATACTTTATAGTTATTATATATTGACTTTACTGCTGTAAACATTTTTATATTTATATTACAAAGAACGAATTTAGACATTAATGCACATTATTATTTAAAAACAACTCATTATCAACGACAACAGCTTCGTATTCTTCGTATTCTTAGTCGCTTATCATGGCTATGTTTTTACATATAATGTTGCTCATAAATGTATGGTATAAAAACAAAGCAAAATATTTAAATTTTCTGTTAACTTGATGTTCAATGTGAAACTTCGAATATTACGCATAACTTCGTCGTAGGTTGTGCTTCACAAAACTGAAGCTCTTGCTGCTGGCTATTGAGATAAAGGGCGAAGGAGGCTCCGATAGTAAAATCTCGATTAACCCACGTGGTGCCAAGATCGCTGCAAATACTCAGGGATTCTTCATTGCTCAATCTGCTGACGAAGTAAAGCGGTAAGAACCCTCGAATATTTTGAAATATCGCTAAAAAGATTTAAAGCGGAAGCTTATTTAGTACATTCTGCTTAATTCTATTAATTGTCGAGAAAAAAATAAAACTGTATTTAAGGCAAGCTAAAGAGGTTCGACTAAAGTTAAAACTATAAGCGTTTATTTTCAATATACAACGTTTAATATAGCTTAGAACAAGCATTTTATAATTTGTTACAACAAATTACAAGAACGTTTAATAATATAATATGTATATTGCTTTATTTTACAATATTTTAAACTGAACTGTATACAATCAGCTTTTGCAATTAACTTTCTCTATTTTATCGTTTTATTTTTTTCCAATAAAAATCTGAAAGATTTCCTTTTTTAATTCGTGCGAATAATAATCGTATGTCTCTCTTGTGCTTTTATTTTCAGGGCGTGGTTCTATTGCAAAGCATGCCACGAGGATATTAAAGACGAGACTCTAATCAAGAAGTGCAAGTGCAAAAATTGTAAGTCTTTCTGGCCCAGTGATCCTTTAAACAGCCTTTCTCAATTTTTGCCAAATTTTCTGCTAAATGACATCCGGTCTTCTCTCTCAATTATATATATATATATATATATATATATATATATATATATATATACATATGTCTATATCTAACATATGAACTGTACACAGATGTATTTTGTACATAGAACGCGCTCAATCTATTGATAGAGATTGCGAGTCTCACACGCGATTTCTCTTCCCGTTCTCTATAACTATCTATCTCTCTTTCTCTCTTTCATTCATTCTCGCTCTCTCTGTCAGTCAATATTGATGGAGCGTGCCTTTGATTTGACTCGCAAAATTATAACGTCTCGACATAAAGTAACGTATAAGTGTAAACGAATCACGTAAGAAGCTCTCTTTATATCTTTCCCTTTCCCTTTCCCTCGTTCATTCCGATTTATATCAGCTCACTCTCTTTGCCCTTGTTTGAGAGCGTGATAACAGTAATAAATGCGACTATTAACGAAGTGACATGGTTGTGACTATCCTATTGTGATATATGATCTAGTGGGGCAGCAGCAGCGCTCCTGGGGCCGGGACTTAGGTAACGTCTCTCACACTCGTTCGTTAAGTCTGATACTTTATTATCATCTCTATGATTATCACTTGTTTTTTAATCTTCTTTCCCTTTTATATACGATCTGGCTCTTGATTCAATCCCTCCATTCGCCAAAAATCAACTTGACTGTATTGTCTACTGTTTCTGCCTCTAAAACTCTGTTCCGCGCCTTGCGATATTTTGTCTTTCTATTAAATTACCCTCTCTCCCTTTTTCATTGCTCCCTACCCTTCATTTTTGCTCTTTTTCTATCTCTCTTTGTCTTTCTCTTTCGCTCTTCCTCTCTATCTGTATTTTCCGTCTCTCTCTCTCTCTCTCTCTCTCTCTCTCTCTGTCCTATGAATACATTATTTCCGATATTAATCGATCTCTTGCAAGCCAAGGTGATGATTATGAGGATAATTATCATGATGATGATGATCAGCACAACAATGATTGCATTTTTAATCTTCATTGCAAGACACAATTTTCGAGGCGATGCTACAATCGGGCTCTTCTTTATTTTTCACTGTCACGTTTTTCGTCAATTCTTTTTTTTGAAATTTGTCAACCATCTGGCGATTTTTGCAATTGCGACCAATAGCAAAAGCTACAGCGAGAACGTAATATATTTTGCAACAAATTAAATGGAAAATTCATTACGCGCCTACGCACGAGTAGATCAAATATTGCGACTTTGTGTATCACGTACACAACGAGCATGATTAATTTATTTCATTTTCGGGGAAACTTTATGCTCGCTCCGATCGCGAGAAATGACGTGAAAAATAAATGGAGTACCGAGTTCAACACAGTAATTCCCGAAAGTCCAGTCAGTTGGCATGTCCACCTGACCGAGAACGAAAACTAGCCTGCACTAATAGTGTGTGCCCCTCTCGCTCGCCTTGCATGCATGATTAGCTCCCGGATTTAGACCTGTTTTCGCCATAATGGTAATGACAGCTTTTTTCTCGATCACTGTCTATCTTCACACCCTCTTTCTTTGTCTGTCTTCTTCTCTCTCTCTCTCTCTCTCTCTCTCTCTCTCTTTCTCTCTTTGTCTCGTTGTCTCCATTTACTTCATTTTCCGAAACTGTCTTCTCTAATCGTCTGCCTTTTTCCCTTTCTCTCTCTTTCTCTCACGCTCCCTTTCTCTCTCAACGTGTGCTAGTTGTATTATCGATGAGATCTCTCGTCGATCAATCAGCCCGATCGAACTGCGCGTCTTCCATTGCATTCACGCGCGTTCTTACGTTCGTCAAACGTTCTTGAATCGCCAGTGAAATTGGATCGCCGACCGGTAGTGCGCCGATGACAGGGGCATACCCATCCGTTCCCCACGAACGAGATCTCTGTGCCGGTGTCACTCAGGCACATCGGGGGAGATCACGTGTCGCCCCCGTTCGACAACTCCTTCCATGTCACACGCGACATATCACATCCGGCGTACACTTGTACACGACCATGTACACGATTACATCCACACTAGTTTCCCTCGAGTAGCGACTTACGCTTACCCGATCACACGATCAGTTTTGTCCATATACAGGAACGGTAATACCCTAAACCCTGGGCAATCAACGTTCCCGGTGCTCGTGCCGGAGCGCCGGGCGATCCGCAATGTCGATCAACATTAATTTTTAGGTTTTCAAAGAATTTCGATGGTGACGAAGAAAGGTAATTTGCTCGATATTTTCTATTTTTTTTTTCAGCATTACGTATTTGGATGTATCGAGTGTACCCTTATTTGTGATTGAACGTATTTAAATATTGTAATTAATTTCGTATTCGAATTCGTACGTGGACTGACGCGGGCTCGCGGTAATTCTCTCTACTAAATTATATACATATATATATATCGTCAGTATTATTTTTTAAAATTAATTTTATTCGTTAAATTTCTAAATACTTTCGGAATGATTAGTATTTGGATTACAATTAATATTTGCATACTATACATTATATACATTGCACAATTCATTCCATTCGCGCGCACGTGCACATACGAATTCCGTAAAAGTTATACATTACTAAAAATAAAAAGGAGAGAAAAAACAAAGTGCGTTGTAAACACCAGCCATTCACGTTTTTCTCCCGTGCATATATGATGCATCTGTTCATTTTATTCATAACTCACAAACCCGTGTCTGGGTCGATCGCTGAATTTTTGCAGATGTGGGGATGATGATGATGCAGACTGGCATGGTGAAGGGAAACACTGCCTACAGCAGTTATCTCGATGGTATGCCTGTTGCCGGCTTCCTCCTCCATCCTTTTCGTATCTCGTATATGCGTGTCCACCTGTCGCAGCCTCTCAGTCTGCGAGAATTTGTCAGTTTAAAGCACATGATTGATTCTTTACAAATTAATAATATCGAATTTCTTTCTTTAAAAGAAATTTTTTTTTAAAATCGACACTCCAATTATATCAGCATACTCGATTCATGCTCGTTATTCTGACAAAATGCGTTCTGCTGGACTTGGCATGCTATTTTATGTTCACATATTGAGAAATCGTGATCATGAAATATTTGCGTAATTTTTCGTTTGGCGACATTACAAAAAGTTTTGATGTCCGGCAGAATCAGGTTGGCTTTAATTGTGTAATGAGGTAAGATGGCGTAAGTGATATTGAACGTACAACAGCCAAACCGACGGACTAATCGTCTCACTTATCACGTGCACTTACTCCACAGTACCCCGTATACGATATTCTTCCACTCGGATCCGTATGATCCACATTGTTTATCGTTGGGCTTTTGCTAGAGCTGATGGCATTGAGCGAGTTATCGAGCATCGCCCTCTAATAGTAGCATATAGTTACGTTATGTAGCACTAATATTGTTCGCCGCTTCTTCTCCTCGACACGTGGGACGAGACCGAGTAACAAGCACTCCAATTGGACGGATGCGGTCATACGCCGCAAAAATTGATTAACTATTGCGTATTATGTTTAGCTTCATTCGTCACAAGTACGATACAATGGCCGCTTTCGCGCAGAAATGCATTCTTGCACGTTGCCGAGCCGTATATATTTTGTGTCTTCACATTAAATGGCTGCCACCTAACACCAATCGACGAGTTTGCCCTCATATTTCAGGCTTGCTAACGTTCTTAATTGTTGTTTCAGTGTGCTTACGTGGATTTTTATTGATAATTCATATATTTCATCAGTTCCAAATATTGTCACGTGTTCGTTCATGTAACATGCATACAATGTTTATTCGTTTTTCTTACCGGAATCGGTTTCAATGATCACAACAATAAACGTGACAATTTGGAACTGAAGTGTCTTTTTATATATAAGGCTATCCAAAATATTATATACTCCATAAATAAATAAATATATATTCATAAAATATATTCATTCAATAAATAAATGTATACGTACATGCATATCTTTTATTGTATAATTGAGTGCAAGTATTATTACTTTGGATCGCCTTGTGTATATCAACATGTAAAAGTTTGCATTGTTTCTGCACAAATCAAACGCTTTTCGTGAAAGTTGCAATCCCAAAAATCATATCGTAAAGCTACGCACTTATAAATTTAGAAATTAATGAATAAGTATTAATATAAGCATAATTAATATCAATAAATCAGTCATAAGTAAATATAATTATTTTTTCAATATTGACTTTCGCGAAAAACGTTTTTTTATTGCCCCGTATTTACATAAGAAATTGTATAATTAATCGTTGCGAAATCAAATTTTATTGCAGCATTTTAATTAATTTCTGTGTCAATTTTGTCTAAATTCAATATTAAATATGAAATTAAAATATGATTACAGATGCTCGTCTTGAAAATCTTGTGCAAATATTTGAACGTGCGTTTAGGAATACTTTTGCATCTAACTAAAAGAATATTAAAAACTGTACGTTTAACTGTTGCATATTATTTAAGAAGTATTTCAAATATGTTACATATGATATATTTTTTTTAAATTCCAAAATGTTTTAATAGCTCAGAAAAACTACAGCAGTGCGTTATTAAGTATGATATTGATCTGCTCGTGCACGTGACATTCCGTTTCCATGATATACTTTCAATGTCGCTAAGTGCGGGTTGATTGAATTCGGCACGCAACCAGAAAGAGCACCAAGACGTAAGCTTACCATGAGCTTAAACAGCTTACAGGGACGATGATAATCGATGCCCAGGGTTTACATCAGCTAAAAATACTTCATTTTCCCCTCACATATCGAGCATATTTGACACCACTCACCAACATCACAACAATATAACGCCGACACTCTGCAACCGATATTGACTTCTAAGAAAACGTTTATTTTTTTTTTTTGTATTCTTGAATATACGAGATTCAATCGCACAAGATATAATATCTATGTGTTGCGACCCTCACAGTAGGCCAAACTAAACTATGCAATGGTTGTAACACCAATGTTAATAATGACTCTCTCCATCGAAGGTCACGTTACAGTAAGCTACAATAATATTTCCGCGAAAATATTTTTATGATTTGCCAAATTAGCGACATTCGATCGAATCTTTATTTCGGAATTCAATTTCTATTATATTATATTTTCATGAACGATTTTTACACGGGTTAAATATTTCACAGGCATGATTTATAATTTTGAATTTAAAAGTAATTTAAACGCTGATATAAGTACAAAATTAAATTTAAGTAAGAAGAAAAATTAAATTAAATCGAAGATCAGAGAGAAAACATGAAAATTTGTGATCCTTGATCCTAATAAATCGCTTTAAACGTGACATATCGATTGGGACAACGGATTTAGATCCTTCACACCCGTTGAGACCCCCGCATCTAGGTTGACATTATTTTGGTTGTGACAACTAACAGCTCTGGTTCTCCTCCCTTCGGGCAGTGGCCACATTCCGGAAAGGCGTGCGAGCTGTTCAGATGGTTGGAAGAGCAAGTACGTATCCCCCGTGTGTAGACTGTGTACCAAACGTCATTTTTTTATCTTAATCTCGGAAATACGGAAATTTTTTTTAAAGTAAATTCATTTTAAAGTAAATTCATAAGATGTGATTGTGAAAATAGAAAAGATATAATATTTTCTAATAGAGCAACATGGCCTTTGAAAAAAACCTCAGCGTTCATATTATAACAAAATTATAGTTCTAACTAATTATATATATATATATATATATATATATATATATATATATATATATATATATATAATATATATATAAAAAAAAAATTTTTTCTTTATTTTTTATATAATACAAAAAAATATATATTTTAAAATAT
>Ga0157364_1008082_pt1 | contig 10886 bp, 7 predicted proteins | sample AttsexASBM2_FD_111476 | JGI IMG/M metagenome (GOLD analysis project Ga0157364, IMG submission 111476) | Fungus gardens microbial communities from leaf cutter ant in Ribeirão Preto, State of São Paulo, Brazil - Atta sexdens ASBM2 | ecosystem: Host-associated > Fungi > Mycelium > Unclassified ... | reverse complement strand
TGTATGTATGTATGTATGTATGTATGTATGTATGTATGTATGATGTATGTATGTATGTATGTATGTATGATGTATGTATGTATGTATATATGTATATGTATGTGGATATGCACACACAACGTGCATTTCCTTCTCGATGAATAATTTCAAAATTACACAATACCTATTTACGCGACGACCTCTTACGCGTCTTATCTTTTTCGTTGAGCCTCTGGCTCATTTCGAAATGAGGCGTACTCGTGCGCGCGATTACGTCACGACATGCATCTACTTTTCGCCCTCCGTCCGCGTCCTCCCTGTCCTCCCCCTGTCCTCCCCCCCTGATTGCCCCAGCCTTTCGCGACCGCGCCGAACAAAATTTATAATTGCTGCCCGGCAATTAACGCGCCGGCCAGGCAAAGCTGGCAGAGGGAGTCGATAAACGACCGATGGCTCTGGTCGTATACGTTTGTTCAATGAATGGTGTTCGCGCTCTCTTGGAGAGCGAAATTATGCAACCATAATCTGCTCTCTTATCTCTTTTATATTTTTTTTTCACAAAAGAGATATGACTGAGTGCAATTACCTAAATGATATGACATTACAATATCAAACTGAAATTGTAAAGGAGGAGATAATGGATTATAGAAGATTTTAAAGATTTTTTGTATTTTTTTCATGCGATAGATCTGAGAATTAAATATGGAAAACTAAATATATAAAATTAAATTATTAACTTAACAATGTGTTAGCATTTTTCTAAGAGATTTTTTATAATATTATAATCATTTATGCAGAACTTAAAAAATAGTGAATATAGTTAATCTGATCAAACTGATAATACACACTATTTTTAAGAAAACAAATTTAATTATAATATGATAATATCTAACTGATATTTTCAAGAAAACCAAATTAATCATAGTAACTTTTTTCATAACTTTCTCCTTTTGTTAATTTTTTTTGCTCTTTTGATAAATACTTTATAACATGTTTGAAATTATTTTATAGCATGTGATTAATAATTTCATGGGATGTATTTTGCAGACCAATCCCTGCAAGCATCCGATAATTTTTATGCGGGATGTCGAATTCGAACATTTACAATCACTATTGGAATTTATGTACGCTGGAGAGGTAAATATCTCGCAGGCAGAGTTACCTACATTTCTACGTACTGCTGAATCTCTTCAAATACGTGGCCTCACCGACTCCCAAAGTAATCAGCACAACAACGAAAAGGTTTCATACAAGTTTGCACATACTTAGTATTTGTGCTATGCCACATGTACTAAAGTACACTATTTTTAAATTTATAGCATTTGAAGACAAATAACATCCACGCATCAAATGGTCGTGATCTGATCTCGCCAAGCTTTGACGATGAACGCAGTAAAACTCCACCACCTTCAAGCCCTCCACCACTAAAAAGGCTGTGTAAAAGAAGTGATTCACCTCCAGTTTCTAGTCCAGCACCCACTGTGCCGCCTTGTGCTACCATTGCACCACGTTCGCGCCCACTTATCGAGCCTCAAGTTCAGCTCGATTGTTACAAAGATCTCGATATCGTTGAGGTATTTTACACTATACATTTACATATTTTTGATACGTTTCGTGTATATACACAGAGATTTTTTTCATATGTTTACAATATTAATATGCACTCTATTTTCAGCCAAAAATAGAATTACCTGAATATGGCAGTGATGACGATTGCTCACCTAAACAGGAAGCTAATACATTACCCAGTGGATTTCTCAGCTTGGATAGTGGTATGGAAGTGTTACCGTCTTATCCATCATCTTATCAAGGTAATTATAAATTATTGAAAATTAAAATGTGAATTTTGTAAAATCAATAAATGAATTGTTTAAATATATATTTTTAATCTTTTTTAATAATCTTTTTTCATACTTATTTGTTGAAAATATCAAATCACTAAAATTTATATATTTATTTTAGGAAACCAGAACGTAGAAGGAGGAATGCCAGGTCCATCACATGGGAGTACAGAATTGAATCAAGAACAGCAAGGTGAGTCAATATTTATTATTTTTTGGTAGTGCGAGCACCATTACAAACAGCAACAACCTAGCCATTACATCACAAATGTCAAATGTGAGTAAAAACAAGGAAGCAGAAAGGAATCTTGATGGTTTGAAATGGTAAGCTCGTGTGTAGCTCGGTAGGTCTTGGTAGGTGGTAGGAGACATTTGACACTCGGAGGCTGTAACAGGCCTGAGTCCACAGAGTGCAGTTTGCAGTTAAGCAGCTGTGTTGTATGAACGTTACCGAAATAGCCCGGAAACTTGAATCATTAACAAGTCCTGCGTGTACATATTCAAAAACAACCCCATCCCTTTATGCTTTATAATCTTTTGTTTTCCTGCTTCACGTATATTAATGCATACATATATACATACACTAGATTGCCCTGGTAAAATGTTTAGCTCATTCATATAGGAAGAATAAATGCTTATTAAAAAGTTAACACTCAAACTATCAACAAAAATTTATAATCATTTGCTTTTTTTATTACTAATTATAGCTATATTTACATGTGACAAGTTTTTAAATTGGCTTGTACATATTGCTTCGAATCGAATTAATATAATATGAAATGATATGATTAATGTTATATATTTTTTGCATTATAATTACATTAAAATCGAGTTATTGATGAATAAAGCAAATGAAAGTGTAATATCTGGGATTGTATCTGTAATTTCTCTGTAATGTTGTACATCTTATATTGACATATTTGTGTTTTCCATTTACATAAAATTATTTTGGATTGCCATCTTCTTTTTTACTTATAAAAATCAAATATTATATTTAATCAAAATTTTTATTTTAAATATTTATTCATCGAGTGATCTACAACTAATAAAAATTATTATGCTACCACATATCAAAATAAATTACGAATCTGTGTCTACATGTCTGTAATAATGTTTAATCTTCTGTTTAAAAACATTATGTGTATACGTAATAGAAAAAAATTAAATATGTACAGTAATCATGCAAAATAAGATTTTCACTAATTTACTGATTCTCATTATTCATCGATTCATGCTTACCATTGTTTTCAAACTATATGTTTTTTCTTACTGCATTACCATTGTTTTGTCTGCCAAACATATTTGACTCATCGCATCCTTGCAAGTGATACTCTTGCGGGGGGATCCTTTTTGTACTGTACCGTGCAGGCAGCAAAAATTGGGTAGCGCTAAATAGGGTTGTTTGCTGGTTGTTGCTGTCCTGTGGTGGGTGGTATCATTCTGATATTATACGTGTGACAAGGCGTGGTGCTATGTTGTGGTAACGTGCAATGCTGTGGGCTGCTACCGGTTAGAGCAAGTTGTGTGTGTGTTGCAGCTGACCTGCGTAAACTGCACTCGCTGGACCCACGCCCCTGTCCTGTGTGCAACCGCATGTACAGTAACTTGTCCAACCTGCGGCAGCACATGCGCCTCATCCACAACCCTCAGAGTGTCACTTGCCCTCTATGTAACAAGCCATTCAAGACCAAGCTGTACCTGAAGCGCCACCTGGTCAGTTTCCACGAACTCAGTGTGGCAGACAGGCAACGTCAGGAAGAGATCTACCAACATCAAGTTAAGGTTCAGGTCCAGGGACAGGGACAGGGACAAACGCAGGTTCAGGGAGGAGCTCAAGCTCAGACCCAAACACAAGTTCAGGCTCAAACACAAGCTCAGATTCAAGCTCAGACTCAGGTGGATAATAAGGTGCTTTTAGCGGCTCCTGCACCACCTACTCGGGGTACTCCCGAGGAAGGTGGAGCTAGCGGTGGTGGGAACACCACAGAACCAAAGCTCAGATCGTATCAGACACAAGCTGGCGATAATGCTTATCCGGTAGAGGTAGCGCAGATTGGTGATTCAAAGCATTTTGCTAGTGGGATGTTGCAATTCGATGCTACGTATCACTAATGTGTGTACAGGATTTATTTATTTTTTAATCTATCGCGCCCAGTATCATTTTGTGATATAGTAATGAATCGAGTTTATCTTTATTGTTTAGTGAACTTGTGATTCAATAGGAAACGTATCTTCGTAGTTGACCAACAAGTAGATAGAAATAACGTTACGACACAAGGCTGATTCCGTATTTAATAATCAGGTCCTGCGCACTCAAGTGCGCAGATGTATAACTTATCATTTTTAATCTTTTCAAATGCGTATGCAATTCTTGTCGTACGAACACGAGTGGAGGACAAGATGTCAAATCCGATTGACGGTCGCGTACTTCATTGTTTTCGTCCGTAATAAGACGCCTACATAGATCATTCGAATGATCATTCATACGAAGGTCGACAGTGTATATAGGTTTGGGAGACTAGTTTACATATAAAAGTCCCGTGCCTATTCATCGTAAAGATGAACGCTGATGAGGGAGAGAACGACTAAAATGCCGATGGTGGAGCAGCCATCCCACCTCGTACTGATAATTCTGCAGCCGGATACTTGTTGTTTTATTTAATGCTATACAGTGTTATACAGACTACAGATATTTACTACAATATTATATTCTTACAGAGGATTATATTTACTTTATTATTGCAACGCAATGTGCAATGACATAGCTCGTACATGATATATTTTTCACATGCATACATTGCAATATACAGCCAATTGACAGCTCAACAGAGTAATAATATTTATTATTAACAGAGTTATCAACAAACCGTGATCGCAATAATGCAGCAGATTGAATTTAACAATATATAATAAGAAGGCAATATCTCTGCTGGTTTCTTGTTTTTAAATGTGGAAGACTTGTCTTTCAAGTACTTCTACCTCAATGATATATATATTTATGAAAATAGTATAAGGATGCTTATTTTATTTTTTATTACCATAAAACAGATTTATACATATAGAACGATTGTAATATACTCTCATGATATATTTACATAATAAATATATCTAAGTTATATTTTTGAACTTGTATTTAATTTTTGATTTATTTTAATCGGAAAACGATTCTTTTTTAATATTTTAAATATTAAATCACAATATTTATGTATCAAGAGATATTTTGCACCAGCTTTATACGTAGCTATATGTAGCAATAACTTTATAAAAGAGATGCTATATGTACTTTACAGGAAAGAAAAGTTTTTTTTTGGAAATAGTGTTACATATTTTATAAGATTCTTTAAGAGTTGGTATTAATATGCGTTTGTTGTAATTTCAATGTGTATATATTTTTATTTCTGCGATGATTCCGGTAATCATCCGTTTCTGCCTTTTTTTTATCTTGCACGCAACTTGCTTCTGTTATTTTTTAACAAGATATTCAGTTTCAGCTTTCTATAAAAGTAAACCAGCATAGATATCTGCCACACAATTCCATAGCCATAGTACCACACAGTACAACTCAGGATCTTTTATATTATATTTTACAGATGACAATAGTTCCATAAGTACGATTTATAATAACGATTCTAGGAAATGGAGCACAGAGTATGTTCCCTAGAATCGTAACTTTTTATAAGTCGTACCATTCATATAACAGGCTCCTTACCTCACATACAATCAAATTACTAAACAGATGCAGCTATATATTATTATAATATATTTACATACAACAACTTACAATAGTACTGGGACGTTGCAACGACTGCAACTAACACAGATTGCCGATATTATACAAACGGTTTTTATTATCTGTTATTACATTGGTAAGTGATTGCAATGTTTTTTTACAAGTTAAACATACATACTATGAATATACATTCAAGATTTTTGTTTACGATATGAATGGATGCCCAGCACAACTGACAATTAGTACCGAAATAAGATTAGATTATAAATGTTGCATATCATATTATAATATTGTTATACATTTGCCAAGCAGTGTTACATTCATCAACTCTCAGGCTTCGGATCATATACAGATTTCATTTTGCTTCTTTCAATAAATAGTGCTTCTTCTAATGTATTTTTATTATAATACCATACATATATATTATATATAATGTATAATATTACATTATATGTAATGTATATACAATTACACAGATAACAATCCAGCTATTGGTTTGTATAATACAATATCTTATAGAACAAGAAAGACAGATATTTTTTTTATGTTATTTGATGAAATATCACATTTTTCGTTTTACTACTAACTCGTTTTATGTTAACAGTAATCTACAATAGATATTTACAAGAGTATTATTTATATTATTAAATTATTTTTAGTATTTGCTTTTCATCATTTTGATATCCACTCGATCCTTTGCCTGAGATCCATATACTGTGTATATCAGAGTGATGTGTTACAGAATGTCACATAATAGTAAGCATCATTTGACAGGCCGGACTTCGCTGGGCATTAAAACCGGTTATCTAGCTAATATCACAATACAATTTCGAACACTCACTGTTATAATTGCGATTATATTACGAATTCAAATGGTGTGCAAACATTCCGAAGCACGGAGACAGCAGAGAACAGAAAACAAGAAAAGTAAAAAAAAAAAGAAAGAGAGAAAACAAAAAAGAAATGGAACGATAATATTATCGATTGAACGAGCACACTTACAGCTAGAAAAAAAAAACTCGCAAAGAATTTTGCATAGTATTTTTTGGGTCTAACAATGCAATTTACCATATATTAAATGAAGAGAGATATTGGCGACATATGTACACATATGCCGTGAGAAGTATCTCTTAGTGATGAAATATGAACAGTACTTGCCATTTTTCCAAAAGAACTCGATGAGTAGGTACAGCAAGCTCACTGGAAAAAAAGTATCTTTTGTCTGCGATAATAAGTTTTAACTTTATCCTACTGCGATTTAGCATTTGTATCATGCGTTGTTATGATTATTATTGCTATTACAATAATTACTACCGCTATTATTATCAATATCAATACCACCATTACTACTACTATTACTACTACTATAACTATTACTACTACTATTACTACTGTTCTACTACGATTACTATTATTATCACCGTTAATCCAAAAAACTTTGGACGCATATTGTATATTGTCTCGAGAAAGCTTTATGTTCGAAAAAAACGTATTCAGTTTTTTGCAACGTGTGTTACGACATGCGTTGCTTTTCACGGTCATGAAAACCATTATCTTTTAGCGCATTTAATTATGTGTTGTATATATGTAAATTATTATGTAATTTGTATGCGCGACACAAAAAAAAAGGTAACTCGTGTATTCGATCGCTAGCTGTTACTGATATAAGTGTAGTTGTAAGGAATATTACTTTGAGGGAAGATGATAAAAGGTTTCTCTTTTAAACGATGAACATCTTTCTATTTTGAGTTTGTAGCATTGCGAAACATATTTCGCAACAAATTGATTTATTATTTATTCATTATTATTTACTCAGTAATTCAAAATGAAAAATTTTATTCTAGTCATAAAAATGCGACTTTCATGTATTCAATGAAATTTATATTATTTGAAATTGTGGTTATCAGTATTAATAAGTTAGAATATCTAAATTGAAAGAGAGATTGATAGTATTAAAATATTTTGAAAAAATATTTTTTGGGAAAGTATTCGTTTCATATTATCTTGTTTGAGAAAGTATTTTTTTCAAAAATATAATGGACTGTTATTTTTAAGATTACACGTTTTTAATATATTTTCTAGGTATATTTTCAATTAATATATATGTTACAGTTTAAGAAACAAGTCCAGTGTGCAAAAATATATGGTACTTAATGTTTTTAATTATCATCTTGTTACGATTATAATATTATCTTATGACAAAATGGTATTATTAATTCTTAAAATAAATTTTTACTCTCCTATGATTGAAATATATGGTATTAGCATAAATTCTTAGGTAGAATTCATGCGTGAGCGTAATAATGCTACTTTTAAGATAAAACTATTGACCTATTGAGGAAAAAAATTGAAGAGAAGACTAAAATTGTAGTAATATCATAAATACGTCGTGATGTCTTCGTTCGAATGAGAAACCGCATTTTTTAACGCAATATAATCTACATAATTTTTTATTCTAAATTCTGTTCTCCGATCGTCATGTCGATCCTTTACGAGTGTACTTTTTCAAAAATATATAAGCTTAAGAGATAGAGTTAGATTTGAGTACGTTCAAGAGGCAAAAATGCGAAATTTCGATGTAAATAGCGGCAATTTTTCCAATATGACCGTATTGAGGAATATTTCGCTTCTAAAGTAGTCACACACGCTAATATTTAAGTATGATATTTATTCGAATCATGGCGTATCCGAAGTAAGTTATTCTCTAAGTAAAAAGGTAGGTCAATAGCGTCTCGTGCTATCCCACGTATAATTATATAATTATAATTATAACGGCAATTGCATTGCAAAAGTATACATACGACTGATTTTCGACGAGTGCGAGTGTGAGTGCGCGGTATGTACTGAATTAAGACGTATAAGAAAAATGAAAGAGGAAAGAAGTGAAGTACAGTAATCTGTACTTGGCGGAATTTCTGAACAGATAATTGATGAGAAAATTCGTATCGGCTTCCTCTTTGCCACGCGTGAAAGAAAAAAAAAATATCGCGTATGCGAGAAATCTATCGAGATTCTCGATAGAAACTCCAAGATCGTACACAAAAAGAAAGTTGAATTCACTTTAGAGATTTATGGAAGAGTAAATTCTTCCTGTTTGCATAGATTTTTTTTTTTAATGTGATAGGATAAAATTTCTCGATCACTAGATATTTCATTCTTTAAATTTAGGTAGCCTTTATTAAGTCTGATTGAAGTCTGAATGATAAATATTTGAGTAGCTATTGACAAAAGTTGTTATCTGTACTTGAAATTTTTTTGATAAGCAAAAAAACTTGTATAATTTTTCTTATTTAAGTTATCAGTAAGATATTTTTTTGAAAAATTAAAAAAAATTTATTGTTTTAGTTAACAAAATGTGTATAATATAACATGAGAAATTCAATTTTTATTTATTATGTATTAAATAGAATGCACTTGGCTAGTTTTGCAGGAGAAAGGATTTTAATTGATTTTGAAGTAAAGTACCATTTTTATTAAATATGACTGATGGATATAATTACATTTATAACAGTAGGGATTTAGGGATTTAACTTCCTTTCTCTCTGCAGCAATAGGGACTTTAACTTCTTTTACAATTAGATTTACTTTTTTCCCTTGATTTTATCGGATTTGTAATTGTTTCAGCATATTTTAAAACAATTTATAATTAAGGGGCTAAGGAAGAATCCACAGAAGTTTTAATATCTAATTTATTTATATTTTTGGATATAACTGCTTTTGTATATCGGCTATTTATTTATTTAAGTAACGTTTTACAACTAAGAATAAATACAACTCTTGCTAGTTCTTATCGGGACACTCGTTAGGTGAAACAATTTTATAGTGACGAAACTGATAGAATAAAAAAAATCGATGAAGTGCTCTTTTTAGGCTGATCGTATATATGGGTTCTACGAAAGTGACTTATTATTGGCTTAATATAAACGCGACGGAAGTTGGCGGAAGAAAGTGCAAATTCTCCGATTTACGCTTTAAGATATAGATCTTCTTCTTGTTTTCAATAAGCAATTATCTGGACAGAATGAGCTCTGCATCAAAAAAAAGAACGCGAATTCATAATACGATATTTACCGAGAGATGTATATTTTACTTTCGGCTAAAGTTCCCGCTAAATATTTTCTTCGTAAGAATTTGATACGCCACGATAATAATTTATTTATGATAACTATGCAATACTGCGTTATATTTAACTGACTAGCAGTCGGTGATGGGCGCAAAGTGATTTGACTATATTTGGATACATGTGCAGACATTATGAATTTGAATATGTTTTTATTGTGAAACATTTTAGATATTTTTGCAAATTGTAGCTACTATCGTAAAAGAAATTGATAACGAGAGAATATATTAGACAATATGTAACTTTTACTTCCAATAATATGATATAAATAATTTTGATCAATTTTTTATGTATTAATTACATAAATGTACCGATAGCAACATAACTTTCAGATGTAATCTGTATATTTTTCTATGATATATCTTTCTAGTATTTCTTTTATTTTACACGATTTATTAGAAACATTTAGAAGTAGTTACATATCTAAAAATGCATTCATGCGCATGTATCCGAGGCCCAACACTACAAGTAGCTTAAGCATCGTTGAGCTTGCATCAAGTACGCTTGCAATTTACTGCACATACGCTGCACTTAATTTATCGGAGATTATCTGGAGCAAGACTTGAACCTTTGTGCATAGATATGTGCCGCAAACACAATTTAATTCATCTTTTTCACTATTATTGCAAAGCGCAACGAGCGAAGATTCTTGTGACTGTTGTGATTACTAAACGAATGATGAAGTTTTATAGAGGCTACCTCCATATTTCATTATTCGTCGTAAATAGCTTTTATGTTATTCTTTAAGTTTATGTTATTACGAAATCACAAAGGAAAATTTTAAAGTGAATATTCAAAAGAGGGCAAATCATAATGATATTTGCGAAGATGGATAGTATTATATGTTGCCGTCCATTTTTTAATATAATAGAATGATTTAATTTTTATGACTTTCACTGTTGTTAAAAAATTTACGAAATATTTTAACACATGTATACCGATCCAACGCGATTCATTGTTAATTTCAATTTTTACAGATATAGCTTTAAAAGGATTATCATTTTATGTATAAATCGAACAATTTATATTTCGACATATAATTTTTTTATTTCCATGTGAATTAATAGAATGAATAATTAATTTTATTCCAAACTAAAATGATTTTAAAATATTCGAATCTAGCATTTGTCTTTAAAAAAGCACGTATTGATTACATCACTGATTTAGTTATCTCAACCCTATTTGTTATTCGATTATTCGCGACAGAAAATATAGT
>Ga0157364_1008081_pt1 | contig 10886 bp, 10 predicted proteins | sample AttsexASBM2_FD_111476 | JGI IMG/M metagenome (GOLD analysis project Ga0157364, IMG submission 111476) | Fungus gardens microbial communities from leaf cutter ant in Ribeirão Preto, State of São Paulo, Brazil - Atta sexdens ASBM2 | ecosystem: Host-associated > Fungi > Mycelium > Unclassified ... | reverse complement strand
TGTCACGTGCCTCTTCATCGTCCAAAAGAAAAAGAAAAAAGAAAACAAAATTCCTATAAAGTCAGAAAATAAAAGAAAAAGAAAATAAAAATTGTTCATGTCCCAAGCGTCCCATAACAAGTACAGGAGGAAATAGCAAGGAAAACATAATGAGGCCTTGACTACTAAATGAGACACTGACTGATTATACATGTGGATAGTACATAGCATAGCTGATCATTAAGTCATATAAAAGAAACTCCAATACTTGTTGTTTATGAGCAAACCATCTGTGAAACATGAGGCATCAATCATAACAATAATCATGTAATTGATGTAAAGGAAGGATCTGTGCTAAGGAAAGAAAAAGTGTATTTGTTGTTAAGAGAGAAGAGATGTATAAGTTTATTAAAGAACAATTGAGAAAAGAGTATATCAGATTCTCAAAGTCACCTCAAATAGTACTAGTGTTTTTTGTAAGAAAGAATAGTAAGAAGCATATGGTACTAGACTATAGGTATTTAAATAAATAGACTGTTAAATACAATTACCATTTACATTTAATTTCAGATATTGTAGAAAATGTTGGGATGAAGAAAATATTTACTAAGTTAGATTTATATTGGGGCTATAATAATGTATAGATAAAAGAGAGGGATGAGTGCAAGGCAGCATTTACAATACCAGAAGAATCATTTGAACCAACTGTAATATTCTTTGAACTTACAAACTCTCCAGTAACATTTCAAATGATAATGAACAAGATTCTATGAGACTTTATCAATACTGGAGAAGTAGGAAGTTTCATTGATAATATCATAGTAGGAATAGAAGAAAAAGAAGAGTATGACAAAGTAATAGAGAAATGTTGATAGAAAATGACATATATATGCAACTAGAGAAGTATAAGTGGAAAGTCAGAGAAGTAGGATTTTTAGAAGTAGTAATAGGACTGGAAGGGATTATGATAGAAGAAAAGAAGATAAAAGAAGTGTTAGATTAGCTAACTCCTAGAGAAGTCAAGAATATACAGAAGTTTTTGGGACTAGCTAACTACTATCAGCAGTTCAGTCATGATATACTTGAACCTTTATATTTTATTTTTATTTTTATTCTTTTTATCTATTTTCTTTGATTTGATTTATCTTTTTCTTTTATTTTTTGAACAACAAAGAGGCATGTGACTGCAATCACATGATATATCACATAATGTAATAACCTAGGTCTAGAATATAGTAGAAAAAACTAGAACAATAATGTTAAAAGTATAGAAATAGTATATTCACCTTGTAGTAACAGTATGGTAAACTCATAGATAATATATGTACTTTATGATAGAAGTATTTATTGTTAGCACAGACTATGTACTCTTTATATAAATAGAGTAGCAATGTATTGGAAACTCCTTGTTGAATTCTCTTGTAATTCTTACAAGATTCTTATCTTGGTATTATGATTGATATCTCATGTTTTTAACATGGACTAGGTCATAGGACAATGACAATATGATTGGCTGTGCCAAAGTAGTCTCAGTCAGTGCCTTATGTAGTAGATATTATATCCTTGCACTTTCCACATTGTTCTATGACCTGATTACCTTGTGTACTGTGAATCTTTTTCTTGTGTTTCTCTTATATATATAGCATAGATATACACTTATATTCTTACACTTTACTAATTACATCTTCCCTTACTTCCTCTCAAGTTTTTATCTAAGTGCAATCTGAGCTTTAAGCTAAGGTCATAATATTTGGTAAAGTATTATCAAGCTTACCTTGCAAATAGTCTATGGACAAATTAGATGAAGTCACTGCTAGACGATAAACAAAACACATGTGGTATAAACCATAAGAAAAACCAAAATGAGTTCAAGATGAATAGACAATATTGAGGTACTGTCAGAAAGAATTGGATTCTTGTAGATCACATATGAAGCCTTAGAAGAAATATATAAAAGATTAGATAAAGAAATATCTGAAGCACCAATAACAATAAACAACAATATACAGACTACTATACTAAAGAGTATAGTCTCAGATCCAGAATAGTTTGATAGGGACAGGACAAAATTTAAAGACTGGTAGAAAGGAGTTCAATTATTCCTCAAGAGCAACAGGGTTATAGAGACCAACAATAAAATCACAGTGATTTTGGCTTATCTTAAAGGAGGTATAGCAGGTATCTATGCTTAAAAGAAGCTAGATGAATTGGACAAAGAATTAGGAACCCAGGATTGGAAAAAATTTATTAAAGAGATCAAGACTACATTCAGTGACAAGACGAAAATAGTAGATGCCAAGTGGAGGATTGAATTCTTCAAACAAGGAAAGAAGAATACAGTAGATTTTATAATTGAGTTCGAGGTCTTAGTTATGAAGGCAGATACAGATGAGCTATATGCCATCTTTTTATTGAAGAAGAATGTACAACCCAATATTATCAAGACAATATTGGGATACCTGCCTATTGCAGCACCAGAGACTCTTAAAGAATGGAAGGTAGCAATTACCTCAGTAAGATAAGGATACAAGTTCATAAAAGGATGACATGATTACAAGACAGGAACAGGAATGATATATGGAGAGTAAGGACAGCCCATGGACATTGGAAAGAATAATAACAATTTTAAAGACAGGAAGCTGAAGTGCTTCAATTGCAACAAATACAGGTATATAGCCAAAGAATACTGGAAGAAGAAAGAGAAAGAAACTCAGAAATATTTCAAATGTAACAAAGAAGGACACATAGCCAAGGATTGCAAAGGAAAGCAATTGATGAAGAAACAAAAAATTCAAGAGGAATCAGATAATGAAGATGATGAAGAGAAAGATAAGAAACAGGGTTTTGGAGAAGATCTCAAGTAGGCATGGTACAAGAGATCTCCTTTATAAATTCTCAAAATAAATATGTTATTCCAAACCAATGGAGTACTGTTGAAAAAGAATTAAATATGTGAGCAAACATAAAGATGAAGAACAGCAAAAATCTCAAAGTCAAGGTACTGGTGGACTCCAGATGCACACATACAGGGATTGATGAACAGCTAGTCAAGGATAAAAGAATACAAATAAAGCTGATAAACTTTTCATTCAAAGTTTTCAATGTAGATGGGACAAAAAATAAAAAAGTAACCAGGGTGGCACCTCTGAAAATTGAAATCAATAGACATAAGGAGTAGCTAGAAGCTACAGTAATGGATTTAAATGAAATGGACATGTTTCTGGGATATGACTGGTTGGTCAAGCATAACCCAGAAGTTAACTGGAAAAATGGAATGATATAGTTTATAAGATGTCCAGGAAGCTGCAAGATGAAACATCAAGATATTGAGTTCAAAACCAGAAGGACACAGGCAATGGAAAGCAAAGAACAGAACAACAGCAAAATTGGCAAAGAATCTGATGTGATAAATCCAGAAGATTTATTCAAGTACATTCGACCATTCATGCATTTTTTCAACAAGAAGAAATTTGAAAAATTACCTGAATGACAAGAATGGGATCATGAGATAAACCTGACAGAAGAAGCTTCAAGAAAATTAAACGTGAAGGTATATATAATAACACTAAAAGAAGAAAAAGCACTAAACCAATGGCTGGATAAACAACTAAAAGCTGGTTTAATCATGGAATCAAAGTCAAGATACATAGTACCATGCTTTTATATTCCCAAGAAAGATAGTTCATTATGGTTGGTTCAAGACTATAGGAAATTAAACTAAGTTACAATAAAGAACAAGACACTACTACCTCTAATTGGAAAAGTAATCAACAAATTGGGGAAAGCCAAATACTTCAATAAACTTGATCTTATCTGGAAATACAATAATGTTCAGATTGAAGAGGGCAATAAATAGAAAGCAGCTTTTCTGACAAACAAGAGGCTATTTGAACCACAAGTGATATATTTCAGACTATGCAATTCACTGGAAATATTCCAGAGAATAATGAACAGCATTTTCTAAGAGTCACTCCATGAGAAAGTGCTAGCAAATTACATGGATGACTTCATTATAAATGATAAAGGAACTCAAGAATAAAACAATTAGATTTTTGAAAATTGTAGAAAAACACAATTTGTGTTTTAAATGGTCAAAATGCAACTTCAACATGGAAGAAATTTTGATATTAGGAGTAATAGTCAGTAAAGAACAGGTATGAATGGAAAAAAACAAGATCAAGACAGTCAAAGAATGGAAAATGCCAACAAAAATCAAAGAAGTGAAAAGCTTCTTAGAATTTGCAAATTTCTATTAGAGATTTATTCAAAATTTCAGTCATACAGCTAGACCATTAAATAAGTTAAAAGAAAAAAGAAATGAATATGGACTAAAGAACATCAGCAAACTTTTGAAGAAATCAAGAAGAAAATAATAAGTCAACCAGTACTCTCTCTTTCAAAGAGGGAAGAAAAATTCTGAGTAGAAATAGACACTTCAGGACATGCTATTAGAGAAGTTTTATCCCAAGAATAGGAAGAGAAATGGAAATTGATAGCATTTTTATCAAGAACAATGCAACAGGTGGAAAGGAACTATGAAATCTATGACAAGAAATTACTAGCGATTGTAGAAGCACTATCTAAGTGGAGATAATATCTATTGGATGCAGTAGAACCATTTAAAATTTAGATAGACCATGAGAATCTCAAATACTTTAGAGAACCCTACAAGCTAAACAGATAACAGGCTAGATAGTATCTAAAGTTGCAAGACTATAATTTTATACTGCAACATGTACTTGGGAAGATAAACACTAAAGCAGATATACTATCAAGGAAGGACTAGGTGGATGCAAGGGAGGACAACAAATATATTCAAATGTTGAAGGAAAAAATTTGGGCAAGATAACAATGTTGAAAAAAGACAAGATAATGGAGAATTCAAATCTATTGGATGAAATACAAAGAAACAACACTAGAGAACATGAAGTGGAACAAGAACTGAAGAAGGAAAACAGTCTAGCTTGGAAACAAGACAGAATTATATACATAAATAGATGAATTTATATTCCAAATAACAAAAAGATCAAGAAACAAATTTTATAGAAAAATCATGATCCTGTGGACATAGGTCATTCAGGACAACAGAGAATACTGGAACTGGTCAAAATAAACTACTGGTGGTCAAGGATTAAAGAAGATGTCAAAAAATATGTTCATGGATGTATTAAATGCTAATACTAAAAGAAATTGGGAGAGTTTTATCTGCTCAATATATCACAAGAACCATAGCAAGAAATTAGTATCAACATAATTGGACTACTATCCAAGCCAAATGGAATGGATGCCATTGTGGTTATAGTGGACAGATTCACAAAGATGATTCAATTGAAAGCAATGAATATTTCCTCAGAAGGAAAAATCCACAATGTACTAAGGAAAATACTTAGCAACAGAGAACTACAATTCATGTCAAGATTTATGAAAGAATTGATGGAAGCATTAGGAACAAAAAGAATGCTTTCAATGATATATCATTCTCAAACAGATGGACAAACAGAAAGAATTAATCAAGAAATAGAAATGTTCTTATGATACTATATCAACTACCAACAAGACAATTGGACAGAATGGTTGGTAGCTGCAGAATTTTTATATAATGACAAGAAACATGTGGCAACAGAATAAACCCTATTCAAACTTAATTTTGGAAGATACCCATGGAAAGGAAACCTCATAGTACAAATGGAGTTTCTAAGACTAGAAGAATTCCTCATATGATTAGAAAGAAGCTGGAAGAAAGCCACAAAAGCTATGGAAGTGGTACAAGAAATGATGAAGAAGTAGTTTGATAGGAAACAAAGGAATTCTCAAGGGTTGAAGGTTGGAGACAACATGTGGTTGGAAAGTGAGAATATCCATTCAAACAGACTCTCAAAGAAGCTAGACCAAAAAAGATATGGACTCTTTAGAATCTTAAAGAACATTGGTCTAGGAGTGTTTCAGCTTGAACTTCTAGAAGGATGGATAACTCATAATGTGCTCAATGAAAACCTGCTGACAAGGTACAGAGAACCACATTTCAAAGGACAATACATGGAACTAGTACCTTCACCTACAATTATTAGTAAAGAAGAGGAATATGAAGTTGAAGAAGTCAGGAAGCATTGAAAACAAGGACAGGAAACATAATACCAGGTATATTGGAAGGATTATAGGAATGAACATGACCAATAGATTGTAGAAATAGGGTTGCCTTATGCAAAAGAGGCAATTGAAGACTATTGGATGAGAATTTCAAGTCAAAACATATAAAGAAAGAAGATAAAACTCCATGTCAACAGTTCACAATATCACTTGGTACCTTAAATGTCTTCTCAATTTACCAACAACTACATGACTGCATCAATATCTCCCAACCCATATGTTACCAGAAAGCTCAACAACATTAATGAAGCCAAATTATTTAAAAAAGAATATGAGGACTGGATTAAACTATACTACAAGATATTGAAGAGACTTAAGGCAATAATTGATGTACAGAGGTAGGTATAGGATATGATGAAGATAACAGAGGAGATGAATACAACAGTTATGGAAATGGAGGGAACAATCTTAAAAGCAAGCATTAATAACAGAACAACAAACACTATGAATATTCTTGGGATATTAGAGGACCTATGATATCTAATTTAAAGTAATATGGAAGATCAGGTATATCAAATTCAAAGGATGTTGGCTGATGAGTTAGATGAATATAGGGAAAGAGAAAATCAATATGTGGATGACAATATTTAGGAAATACAAGAATTATACAAGGAAGAAGAGTGAAGACAAGAATCAAGAAGTGGAAAAGTAGAAGAAGAAGAAGTTATACTAATCAAGTCATACAAGATATCAACAACCACATCCAGAACTACATCATCCAAAACAACAGAATTGAGTTTCATACATAATGAAATCAAGAACTTAGAACAACACATGAAATTTGTACATTCCCCAATACAAACAAGATTATTCAAGCCATCCTCACATTATCAATCACTTTGCTCTAGAGGAGAACAAAATTCCAAAACCTGGAGGAAGATAGCAGTGGTCTTTGTTAAAGAAAAACATAATATAGAAACCTCACAAAATAGATACTCTATATCCATGTATCAAGGAGGTTGTCCATATGAACCATACTTTATTGCTGTCAACAATCAAGGGCAAGCAATCATTGGCTCTACAAAGAAAATTGTGACAATCTATGTGGTTGGAGAACTCAAAGTATTAATCTGATTTATATGGATATAAAACCTGAAAAGAAAGTATTGTTATAATTGATACCTCATGTTTTCAACATGGACTAGGACATAGGGCAATGACAATATGATTGGCTGTGCCAAAGTAGTCTTAATCAGCGCCTCATGTAGTAGGTATTATATCCTTACACTTTCCACATTGTTCTATGACCTGATTACCTTGTATACTGTAAACCTTTTCCTTGTGTCTCTCTTATATATATAGCATAGATATACACTTATATTCTTACACTTTACCAATTACATCTTCCCTTACTTCCTCTCAAGTCTTTATCTAAGTATAACCTGAGCTTTAAGCTAAGATCGTAACACTTGGTTAGTAGTTGTCATAACAAGTTCATTCAAAATTTTGCATCTATAGCTAGACCATCATATGACTTAGTGAAGAAAGATCAAAAGTGGAATTGAACAGAAAAACAGAAAAAGATATTTAAGGAGTTAAAAGAAAGGTTTACAAAAAAATCAGTGTTAGTAGTACTGAATTTGAACAAAAAAATTAGAATGAAAGTTGATATGTCAGATTATGCAACAGGAGGTGTGTTATTAATGAAGTGTAAAGACAGGCAATAGAGGCTAGTAGCTTATTTGTCAAAATCCCTCAATGAGATAGAAAAGAATTATAAAATTCATGATGAAGAAATGTTGGTAGTAACCAGAGGATTAGAGAACTGGAGACATTTATTAGAAGGTACTAAGTTCAAGTTTGAGATCTGGATAAATTATAAGAATTTAGAATATTTTATAAAGGCACAGAAGTTGAACAGAAGACAAGCTTACTAGATATTATATTTGTCAAGATTTGATTTCACTTTGAAATATGTACCAAAAACAAAAATAGGAAAGACAAATAAATTAAGTAGGAGACTGGATTGAAAGATGAAAACAGAGAATGATAATGAAAACAAAAAAATTAATAAAAGAGAAATAGATTTGAGAATTAGTAAAAGCAGTAATAAAAGAACTTGAAGTAGATATATTAGAAAAAATAAAAATAGCTAGAGAAAACAACAAAAGAGTAGTTAGAATAGTAGGAGAGATGAATAAGACAGGAGTCAAGTATTAGAATTGAAGATGGTGAACTTTACTTATTCTTTATTTTTTATTTTATTTTTTGAACTTAAGAAAAGAGGTTAGTAAAATGTCACATGACATGACACAGTGTCACACATTTGTCACAAGTCACAGTCATACAATCACATATTAGATTGTACTTAGAAACTTCATTGAGTTCTCTTGTGTTAACCAATACAAGATTCTCTTTTTACCTTAATACTTTGAGATTTAAGTCATAATATTAGAACTTGATTCCTTTTTTGAGACCACCCAGCTCAGGACTTTTTCTACTCTTTTATCTTACTCTTTTATTATCCTTGACTAAGAACAACACCATTCTTGGTCAAGAAGAATTACTTGGTCTTGGGTATAAGAAGTATACTAGCTAGGCAGGGAAAGCTTAGCCATTTATTTTCCATTAAAGCCCACTGGTGCTTAGCAGACATATCATTTTTTGTGAACATGTTAGGTAGAATTCTTGTATAGTAGCTTTGTGCTGCAGTGTTCTTTTGTGACCTATATATGCAGAAGAATAGTGATGGCTCTTAAAGTGTTGACAGAGATCAAGTAGAAAAGAGGTTATGTTAGAGTGCCACAAGAACTATACAACACTAGCCTTTAACTATGTACTAAAGAGTTCAAAGAAAATAATATCAGTGTTAGGAATTGATAGAAAATATAAAAACAATAACATAAAAGAAGATTAGAACTTATAAAACCTTCAAAAGGATTCTTATGAAAACAAAAGGATGAAGTTGGGCAGAATATTAAAAAGAACATACAAGTAGCATCCACTTACAAATGCTTTTTCTAGCTAACACACTTATAAACAGTAAGCCTTACACTGTATAACAAGCTTCTTTGGAAAATCTAGTGGATAGATTGTAAAGCTGCTTAAAAGCCTCTAATAACACTATTCATCATAGATAATGCATCCAAAGGCACCTCTCAAGTTGAACCTTACAACTGAAGATACCAATTGATACTCATCTTGCCAGCCTTTCTCAGACTGTTAGAACTCTCTAAAACTTGTCCAAAAGTAATAGTAGATACTAACAATGCTCACTCAATAAAATAGAGGTTAAACTGGTTTTGAGTGGGAGTATTTAGATAGAGGTCCTCTCTTTTCTTACTCTTATCCACTTGTAGCTTATGTATTATTCTAAAAATACAAAGAATATAACTAGAGAATGGAGACTAGAACTATAATACAGCTTTCAGAGATCTCAAAAGTACAGGGTTGTTATAACCTTAGGCTTGGCTCAGGTTGCAACTTAGGCAAAGACTTGAGAAAGGAATAGGATGATAGTCAATTGGTAAAGCATAAGGATACAGTATAGTATCTATGCTATATATACAGACTAGCTATGAGGAAACAATATGAGGTCCATGAAGTAAATAAGTCATATAATATGAGAATTAAGTAAGGTCATTGCACCTACTATATGAGGCACTAACTGAGACACTTGCAGCACAGCCAATCATATCATTATTCCCTTAACCTTAGTCCATGTCATAACCAGGAGGCATCAATTGTAACAAAGGTCACTTCTTCATTTACAAAATAATCTTAATCTGATGATTAATCTTTACTTGCTAGGACCCAATTCATTCTTTTGTCTTGTTTTCATAGCCACTCTATTCCATTTCTCTATTCTGGATTCTATTGGGTTCCAATCTCATATATTCCTACCTTATATAATTATCTGAATGTTTGTTACTTAGTGAAGAACTTCTAAGAATGGACACTCTTTATAGCTAGTTATTTGCAAATAGTATTCCAGATTCCCAGAGATCTCTTCTATTTGAAATCTAGTTTGATTAATAGCTACCATACCACTCCTTGGCTGTTGTTACTCAAGAGGACCTAAGATATCACCTAGAAGTATAATTTTCTTTTGCTAATACCTTTCACAAGATCTTATATGCTAAAAAACCTTAGGAGATTACTTATTTTCATGGAAAAGCATTTTTCAGCATAATAGTGTTATATAAAGTAGAATAATCTTTTTAGACCAAAATTGTTTAATTTTCAATTAGGATAGTAGTAAATAAGTTAGGTAGTTAGTAGATAGTATAAGGTGGAACTTGAAAAGGGTCTACTAACACTTACCAAGAATTAATTCAAGTTCAGAGTATGAATCTGAGGGGAAAACCAACATAGTATTGGTTTTACCCTTCTCTATACACGTTATATGTCAAGTCCATCCATTTAGAAGATATGTTCCTATAGCAGAGATATAATAATCCAGATATCCAGTCTTCTATGATGAGAATACTCCTATCAAACTCAGTCTTCTATAGCAGTGTTCTCCTATCTTACCATTAGTGTCTTACCACTGAAATCCCTGTTTGGAACAATACACTGAAACCCCAAGTATCTCCCATACATCTGACTTGTATATAAAACTAGTAGTTATACTGTAATTTGCTAGTTTAATAATTAATGAAGATAACTCTTATTGAACTCAATCCCCAGTGTTCAATGGTGATACACCAAATCAGCACTCACTCTTATCTCAGACTTTATCCATTCATCTGAAGTTGCAATCATATAGTAGATAGATAGTACAGTATATAAGCTAAAGCCAAGGTTATTCTAACAAGTCT
>Ga0157364_1008079_pt1 | contig 10889 bp, 5 predicted proteins | sample AttsexASBM2_FD_111476 | JGI IMG/M metagenome (GOLD analysis project Ga0157364, IMG submission 111476) | Fungus gardens microbial communities from leaf cutter ant in Ribeirão Preto, State of São Paulo, Brazil - Atta sexdens ASBM2 | ecosystem: Host-associated > Fungi > Mycelium > Unclassified ... | reverse complement strand
TTGAAAATTTAAAAATTAAAAATTAATTTGCACTTGCAGGCTTCCTATGCGCTTGTAAAATCCTTCAATATAACAATCAATTTTCTGTTTGAGAAATGAATGAGAAACAAAAAGAATAATATACTCTCTTTTATCAACATTTAATATGTATTCTCGTAACATTAATGCTGGCGCAAGATGTATATCATGATGTACCTACAAAATATTAAAAGAAAAATGTATTCGATAGAGTCCCTTATAATATTTTTACAATTAGATTAATATCCGACACAATCAATAGCAACTTTTGTAACAGTACTATCGATATGAAAATCTTGCGTAGGTTTTTATTAATCATCCTTACAGCAAAAATAGATAATGGCGAGAATGAAATGATTTTGATCCACTATATTTTGGTGCTCTTTGAATTTTATAAGTAAAAACTCTGGTGTTTTTTAATAAACTTATCATTTAATAAAATTTATTAGAATCACTTAAAAAAAAATAATTAACAATAATATATCATAATATAATATAAATAAGAAAAGTATTAACGATTTCTAAGTATTTCTTAATCATATTTTTCAATCTGATCTTAAGTAAAAAAAAACATCGGATTAAAATCCGATTCAATTTCCAATGTGCGAGGATTAACGAAAGATAAATAATATTTTGTGAACATTATCACTGAGGTTCGTTAACTTATTACTTCAATGATTTCAACTGCAATGCACTTTTTTATAAATTACCTTCTTCGATGTAAGATTTAGACATACTATATCGATTTCTCTTCTTTTTTTAACATTAAAAATATCACGCGATCAGAAATGACATGTGAGACATCAGCGCGCAATGCAACAACAGATGAGATTATGATGGCTCTGATAATATATATACGCGTACAACTTTCTGTGGCAAAAATGTTTTGCAAGTGTCCTTCCAATTGTGAATATGGGTAGTGCGCTCTCAAGAGTCTACGACAGTTTTAGATTTAGGCGAGCTTATATATCATTGTACATTACAATAGCCCATTCATGCACATCGACCGACATGTTTCTACACGAGTAGAAACGTATGTAAAAATGTATAACAGAAACGCAATGAAATGATTTATAGGTGATGCAAGTATCTGAATGAACTAAATGTGTCATACATTGTACTGTATACACGCATATGCATATACATACATAGACGTACCTAAATCTATATGTATGTATATGTAATATGAAACAAGATGCGTACACGCATGTAGATAAATGTTGATAATATTTTTAAGAATCGTGCGTAATATCCGAATCTGTCAAATATTGTACATTTGCGACAGCATTACCTAATTATAAGTATAAAGATATACATAATTATTATTATTATCAAATATTAGTAAAAGTTGAATATATCATATCTATCTATTCTCTTGAAAATATTTGATTGTCTTTTAATATCTCAGTTTCTATTTTATTTTATAAATTTAGTTTACTTAAATTATCCAATATTCTTCAAATTTTCTCGTCCTTCTTTCCTCGGAATCCTCTGTCGCATTCGCGAAATAAGTTTAATTATGATCGCATTAGTTGCTAAAATACGATGATAACTCAGCCTTTTATATATTACTTCATTTTATATACTTTGAAAACTATGCGAAAAGCATAAAATACTATGTTGAATTTATCTTGACGTATAAAAAAATTAATTTTGCATACTCGATTATTTAATAATTTCATTTATTTTTCATGCCATTATATTAATTCTAATTTTTGATAATTTTTAAAATGAATTTGTTACGCACTTACACTTCGTAAACATTGAAATAAAACGAAACAATCATAATATAAAGTAAAATACATAATGAAGTAAAATCGAAGATTGTGGATACAGTGCGTTACCTGCTGAAAGTATCCATAGCTGTGTAATTCAATGTACACGTTTAAAGGCGTCAGTGCCAAGTGGACAGGTTTCATCCAAAATACATATATACGTCCCAGACTCCCTAATAAAGAGACATTTGGACATGATAATTTTAACAAAATTACGCGAAAGAGAAGGACATATATTCCTCTTCTTTTTTGCATTTCAAGAGGAACAAAATTATTATTTTAAATGAATAAATAAATCAAGAAAGTCCAATTTTGAATTTTAAACTTTAATCATTTAAACACTTGCACCGCGGTAATTTTGAAGTGAGACAGTTCGAGAGACCAAAATGAGTACTTATCGAATAGAAATCTGTAAAAATGATCATCAAAAAAAAGAATTTGGAAATATATACATTTTTATCGCTTCTCAAGACAGGAAGCATTAATCAGCATCATACAGCATAGAATTTGCATTTATATCGCTGCAAAATCTCTGCAATATTGCTATAACATGCAATGTTGCTGCAAGTTTTTTGTGCAATTTTGTGCTGTAGGGAATTAAAGTGGAAAGAAGCATGTGGAAAATTAATTTTTATTATAACAAAAAATAAAATTAAATTTATTATATTATTATATTGTAAATAAATATAATTAAAAACAAAAAAGTAAAATAATAATGACATAACGCCTAATTTATATAACCGCAGTATAATATGGTGGCATATGATATCACGTTCTCATTTCTAATTAGAAATGTATGTTCAAGAGTACAGCTGAGTTCCTTCCACCATGTGGATAGTTATGCGTTTCTTACGTCTAACATCCGGTCAACTACTCGTCCACTCGCGATCTCTCTTCCCTCTCTTTTATCTTTCATCCTTCCAACGCGCCGCTCTTTTGCGCTTGCGGGTTCTTTTCTCGTCCATTCCAAATCAGATTTTTCGTTTTCGTCACAGCTGTCGACAGTGGATAAGAAATTTGGACCCAATTGCTGCCAAGCACAATACAATAAAATATATCGAGATTCACGATTAAATTAAATTAATATCGAATGTTTTCATTCGATTCGAATTTCGTGTTCAAACGTTTAATGGACTTTAGGATATTTCAGACATTTTGTGTCTACGTTTTTTAACTAATTGAATTGCTATAATTTTGATAAATTGTAGCCATGATAAAATCTAGACATTAAAATTAGAAATTTATTTTTTGTTTTTTTATCAGGTGTATATACAGAATATACAATTCGAAACAGTCCAAATGTTTTTTTAATCATGATTTCTTCAACTAATTTAACAGAGATAATTTTTCATTTTTAGTAAAAGTATTTCAAAAAATCGTACTTATTTTAATACTTAAATGTGCGCATATCACGGATAATTGTTAGTTGTTTTATACATAAGTAACATTTGAGTTTTCTTTGAATTATTTCCATTATTGAGAATAATGATTTCCGGTGGCGTTCCTTTTTATCTCTGACACTGAAAACGGTTACGGCTTGCTTAGAAACAATCGGGTATTCCGTCTGCATTGTCCAGTCTGTGTGGCAAGATAAATGGCGGCAAAACGGGAAAGAAAGAGAAGATCTTGCCGGAATCGCGTCGCGGTTCATTCATGAAGTCGTTCTTGCGCGAAATTGCACGATGAAAGAACCGCTCTACCTGCGGTCGGATAGAAGGCAACGAACGAATAGGAATGTCATTAATTATTCCAATTGTGCTATTACTCCTTAATTGGATAATTCCTATACGAAAGGAATCAAGTACTTGTCTTAGTTGTTCTAATGATTGTTTCATGAAATATAATTCTCGCCGTGTATAAGTTTATTGTACGCAACGTGTATTATCCGATGCAAGCAAATTCTGGCGCGATACAGACCCACGCGAGACAAATTGAAGTTTTTCGCGAACAAACCTGTCTGTAGACCACCGCGAACCTGTCTTCCTTCGCTTTAACTGGCTCCTCTAGAAACGACAGAAACTCTACTCGATCCTGTTTACTCACCTCGCGCTTTACAACAGTCACAATTTTTAATCCTTTACACAAAAAAGATTGATAAGAATCTTTCTTCTTCTTCTTCTTCTTCTTAATCTTTTTAGTTATTAATCATTTTTTCTTGCTTGCGAAAAAGTATCTCTTACATTGACAAAGGACCCCAAAAAGAGCAGAGTTTAGCAGAGATCAAGTTTGCAATGTTATTATAAAAAGTGCGATACCTTTAGATTTAAAGCACAATGAGAAGAAGTAAATGAGATATATATTTATTCCAAACAATGTCTATAGACATTATGTCGATAACAGAAATTATATGACAGTACTATACAATATTTTGAAAAGGAATCATTTCTTAGATATAAAGTTTATTTTTCTGAGATTATATCATATTCTTTCTCCTGAATACTGAAGTAATGAATTTTTGATAAAGATCATAGTACCAACATATTTGAATAAATTTTCTTTCTTCGAGGTATTAGCGTCTTCTTCGAAGATTGTCGTCGCGATTTTAACATTACACCCGTAGTTCGCCTGTCTTTTCCGGATACGAGATGGCAACCAGTTTGCTGGACGCTCAGTGGTTAACAACATCGTCTTTTTTCATCGAAGCATATGCCGCGACTCTCTATATTAGGAAACTTGCAGTCACGTGTAAGAGGAGATAGAGCGCGTAGGCGCGCAGGAGAGCAAAAAATAAAACGGAAATTCGATACGAACCTCGTGGAGGATCAAATTGTACTGATTGTGAAATATGTTTTTTAAGCACATTCGCACGACGTAATTATTCCTTCCTAAATTCAATTGCAATTAATTTTATTGTATGCGGTTATTAAATGTTTGCATGGCATCGAGTCTAACACCATCCTTCCCAGACTTCTCCGTTCGCTTGCCAAAATTCTTTTTTTTTTTCAGCATGCATTGCGTCCGTGCCCGTATTAGGAAACTTGCAGACATTGTGTCTGACTCTCCCAATACGAACGACCAACGATGAACGACGAAGCAATGAGCCGCTCTGTTTCTCCCTCCCCTTTTGTTTTGCAATTAATAATTGCGATGGAAATTTCGATTTTGCATGATTTCTTTTTGCTGAATGTATATATTTTTATTTTAAATCGAAAATTATAAATGATTAATAAATCAAATATAATTTGAGAGAAAAATTTCGTGTAAAATATCAAATATAGGTGCAAATTTCATATGTTAAAATCGCAATAAGAAGGACCTTTTTAAAAAAATATAGGCGCAAGTTAATTATGAAATTTTTGATTTTGCCAATTGTGCCTGTGACAATCGTCTCCGCGAAGAACGCGAGTAATTTTTTCACGAACATGTGAATGCAGGCACGCGTGTAAATGTGTGTGCGTGTGAGTGCATCGCACGAATACATCGATGATAAAAAGCTTTCAAGGTAAGCCGGACCGACATATGAATGGCCGTATGCATGAATGGGTGGCTGTACGCACTCCGGAGGGACTAACCGGTGGATGCTGTGCTTGTTATGTGTCCGGCTAGTGCATATACATATAGGGTGTCTCTTAATAATTTGAGTAAATTTTCTCTTCGATTGTTAGTATAAACTGCTAATGGACTGCACATCTCATAACAAAATTAAGCGAACAATGTTTCCAACAATCATTTAAATTAGAAATTTGCACAGAAATTCAATTATTAATGTCAAATTCTTTTAGTTTACTTGTTCGAATTATATAAATATACATCTTGTTTAACATTCCCATTAAGGAAAGACTAATGATTATTATCTGAAAGACAATCTGTTATTTGAATTATAGTCATTAATTGCGCGACACCGTGTATATACGTATATATGTGTATGTTGGTCTACGTCTCTTTCTCCGCCTCATGCGGCGAACTCACAAATGTGATCCGCGATCGCAACATCCTGCCGCTGGCGTCGCATCAATGAAGCCGATACGGGAAGAAGTATCTCGAAAGGTTTAATTAAGATTCCTCATAAAGGGGTTTTTTTAAATGAAACGTGAATTTGGTAAAAAATCCCGAATGCAATATTCACGAGTATGGAGCTGATCATTAATGAACGCCGTGCCTCAGCACAGTCGGAGTCGTTCATAAATTCGTCTTGCACATGTTGAATTTCATTTTGATGACGCGTTTTTATCTCGTACAATCTTTTATAACTGGGCGGTTTATGATTTTCTGCAACTCTAGGACTTTGATGAAAAGATCACTTTAATAGATAAAAAGAAACAATCAAATCGATCACATCAACAAAAAGTATTAAGTAAAGTATAAAGTGCAAAATAATTTTTCGAAATTATGTGTACAACAGCTTTCTTGCCAAAAGTAAAATTAAAGAGTCTAGCATTTCGAATTAATAAGCGTAAAGTTTTATTTATTATCATTAAATGTTTATATACACACACACATTTTATATATATATATATATATATATATATATATATATATATATATATGCGTATTTATACATTTATATTATATGTATTTATATTAATATATAATATATAAAATATAATACACATATATATAAAACGTAATTGTACTTTTTATTGATGCTTTTAAAATCAATGTAAAAAATTATCAGAAAATCTGCATTACATCAATAACAATTTGTTTTATTATTACTATAAGGATTTCTCGTTACAATGAGCATAAGTATAAAATAATTTTATTTATCGTCGCTTTCGAAGAAGGACAACAGGACGAATAGGACGGTTTTCAACTTGTAGTTATCCTACTTAACGGACCATTATAAGTAAGACGAGATAATCAATTTGATCAAAGAATCGTGTTTTCAACATTTGGGGTTAAGAATTTTTTAATATTCATATAAGATATTGGGAAAATACAATTTAAATAAATGTAATAATGTTTCTTTGTAATAATTAAATTGTCATAAATAATATGAAGATTATTTTTCCCTTCCAGTGATACCGAAGATGAAACTCACAAAATCATATCGGTTTTACAAAAATCCCGTTTTGAATAGCACGTTCATACGTGTTATTGAAATGTTATCAAACATTTCAATTGCAAAATAAAATGGAATTAATTAATCTACAAAATAAAAATTTCGTAATCTGTAAAAATAATTTTTGTACTAAACCCCATTATTGCATTTTATTTAATATCTATACAGACAGCTCGCGATTCTATTGAGTTGTCCGGAAGTTCGTGCCGATGTTGAAGGAAAATTTAAACGCAGAAAATTTAAATTTTAGTATACATTTATTAAATTATATAGGTTAGTCGGCACGAACTTTCTGGACAATCCAATAACATCGGCAAATATATCCAATCGATTGCGCGTAATGACAATATAAAATTATGTCTATTGTCACAAATAAATTCGCGTTTCTTTTTCATACCTGCGGAATTAGCTGAGTTGCACTATGCACAATATCGCTCTATAATATAAATATCCATCATAAAAACAAAAAACATGTTTACAATTTAAAAAGAGTATAAATAAGACTAGATTCCATTAGAGATGATATTTTGACGATTCGCTTAGAAAAGTACGACGGTATCGTTATAATTAAATCTCACTCTGATACCATCCCAAATGCAACGCAGTCCAATATTGTCTAAAAATGAATTATCACTGCACAATTCTAATTCCAATATGGCGAAAGCAAAATCACTCTTTGGTTAATCAATTCTCTATTGTGATTTTATGTATACATTCCAGTCTCTCATCTTTGGCACTAAGCTATGATCGAGTTTACCTTATTTTCGTGAGATACGTCATGACACGTTGTGTCTAAAATTTATTTTTATCACAATAATAATAAATTCATAAAATAAATACAGAAATTTAATAAAGGTAATTAGCTTTTCCATACAACTTTGTGTATACATCTATTGCTATCCAAAGCTTCGAAAGACGATTTTTAAATGTTTTAAAACATGGATTTAAAAACATCTTTAATTATCATTTAAATACCAAATTTTTTGTTAAATTTATCAATGCAGACAATATAGATTCCCATAAAAATAAAAAAAGAAATGAACAATCAAAGAGCAATATGAATTGCATCATCATGTCATGACTTTCGTTTGTCGCGAATACTATGCCTCACGTAAGGGGTAAAGTCCGATGATCCTCCACAAAGCTATTCGGTACATCCAGTAAATTGCCACGAGGAAGCGGCGAGGGAACGAGAGTGGTATCACCGTCGACTTCAACATCAGCTACATCGTTTTCTATAGCAACGGCAGCACCAGTACCACAACCGCTCAATTCGCGTACATTACCGGGTAAATAGTCTTTCCAACTTCTAAATAGATATCTAGTAAATTTTCTGAGTTGCCGGAATTTGCAGTAAGTAGCGCCTTCTGCAGATTCCAATTGTTGCGTCTGAATAAGGAAACCTTTTTCCTTGAAGGTCTGCTCCAATTTTTCGCGCTGCAGAGATTTTCTGGTTTTTCTCTTTCGTCGACCATCATCCTGACCAGTTGGACTTCTCTGACACACCGTCGGCGGTTGAATCCTCTCACCGGCAGCATTGAGAAAAGCTCCGGCAGCGGAAGTGGTTCCAGATTGGCCCGCTGGTTGCTGAAGAGCCTCTCTGGGAAAGAACTCGTAACCACGCATACTCTTATCACCAGTACCACTGTAATAGCGGAAATTGCCACCTGAATCTACAGAAAGACTTTTCTTCTCTTGTAAACTAGGCTTGGCGCCACCGGTAAATTTAAATTTACATATGCTCACTTCTGTCGCTGGATTATTGTTGTTTTCGGTTGGCATCGGTGGTATAAATATAGCGGAACGCTTCCGTTTAGTTGGTTGACTCTGCTGCTGATTTAGAGGTGCATTTCTCTTCGGTCTAGGCGAAGTAGATGTAGCAACCGACACCGGTATCGTCTGAGCTATAGGTAGTGATGATACTTGGGCCGCATTTTTCGTCTCCATCATTGAGTATATCGATTTTGGCACAATTTTTTGTTCTCTCGGTGGTTGATCCGTTGTCGATGGTGGGCCCTTGTCATTTTGAGCGACTTTTTGATAATATAGTAACTGGGACTGTAACGCCATTGGATGAATAAACACACCAGCATTCGGCCAGTACACGAAGCCAGAGTTATGACCGATCATAGGATCGATCACATTGTTATTATGATTGACAAAATTGTTATTCGATCGATGACCAACTGATTCCGAATAATTCACCGGTTCTGACAGAAAGCTCGTCCCTAAACACTCTACTTCTTCACCATCGCTAGACGTTTCACTCTTCACTTGACCAGACTCGTATACGTTCCCATGTTTCCGCAGTAAACGTATCTTCAGCTGGTTGAGATCCCTAATACAAAGATTCAGTGGCTCATCTTGCTCCCGCGAATTCTCAGACAACACAAAGTTCCTCCGGGTTTCCTGTGTCAGCCGTTTTTCCAACAAACTGCTGATCCTGTTTTGGACATCGGTCCTTTGAAAAGATACTTGAGGCGACACACGCTCCTGCTTATCACGAGGTGACAGTCTCTTCTCCTCATGACCAGGCGTGCCCGGCAATATCGTACCATAATTTTTGTAAATCAAATGACATATGTCAGCCTTCTTCGGTTTCCGGCCACGTCTAGGTTTGCTATTATCGAGAGTGATTTCACCCATGTACGGTAGATCGGAATATTTCATGGGAGGCCTGCTAGACGTCTGCGTCTGTTGGATATGATGACTGGGATAAGTTGTATTACAAGTCTGCGAAGACACAGACGTAATGACGGATCTTCTAGTACTCGCGGTGACTTGATTATGGCCGAGGGTCGTTGGACATTGAGGCGGTGCGATCTGCGGACAGAGCTCCTGCTGCATCGCCGCGATTCGCTGCAGCCAACCATGAACGTCGGCGACGGGACTTGGGGTAGACGTCGAGTTGGTCGGCGCTGGACTGGATGCTGTTGGCTCGATGATGCGTGGCGGTGACAAATTCAGGTTTTCCTGAGCCAGTGATGCTTCGTAATGATCCAAATATTCCGGTGGTAATGCTTGATGATGGAATTTAAGTTTCCATCGCGATTTCCTACGTCCACGACTGAAATATACGAAATTTCATATTTGATAATATTTAGACTAATAGACCACACATTTTTCCATTATAAAACACTTCTGTGACAAGTTATACTGGTTGAGTATCAAGAAAATTACAAGGAATAATTATTCTTTTGTAATTATATTAACTTACTCCATTAAAGTAAAAGAAAAGAAATAAAGAATGCATTTTTATTGCCGGTCTCAAACTAATGTTGCATTCGATATATATTATGCTAATACATTATTTAGGAAAAAAATATTTGAACTAGCATCGTGGCTATTATATCGGTGATATCGCTCTTTCATTAACACCGGTGACTGCATTCCGAGCCACGCCTTAATAGCGTTTTGTGCCGCGCGATACGGCGCCTTAGCTCCTATGCAGAGAGCGTGTGTCGCGCTTCTTCTTCTCTAGTCGCGACCGAGCCGTTTAATGAAATTCAATAATAACGGTAATCGGCTCTCTCGCGACGCACATTTCGCTGACGTATATCTGCAAATTTTTTTTCTTCGCGTACTCGTACAGGCGCGCGCATCACTTTAGAAGACTCGCTCGACACGAACCAGTTTCCTGGCGCCTATCTTTCTTGTCGACGATCGCACTTAAAGCACTTTCCTGGACATCGGCCGGTTTTACGTTAAAGACGTCGTTAGAGACTTGACAAAAAAGATAAGAGATAGCCCGAGTCGCGTCGTTGCCGCGGATCGCGCTACCTGACAATGTAAGCCGTCGCGAGACATACTCATCATGCTCTTCAAACGCATGCTACAAGATTTATTAAATAACAAAAGCATTTTGATGAAAGTACTGTATGCATAAAAGTGTTATGGTTACTTTGCTCTCGTTGCAAAACCATTTAATTTAAATAGATTGATATGAAATTCGTAAATCTGAGAAAATACAAATACGGCGTAAACAAACTTCAAATATTATTTACTTATTGATACTATTTAATTATTGATAGAATGTTGCGTAAAATAAATCGAAGAAAGATAGATAGATCACCTAGTTCGTCCTCGACTGCTAG
>Ga0157364_1008078_pt1 | contig 10889 bp, 10 predicted proteins | sample AttsexASBM2_FD_111476 | JGI IMG/M metagenome (GOLD analysis project Ga0157364, IMG submission 111476) | Fungus gardens microbial communities from leaf cutter ant in Ribeirão Preto, State of São Paulo, Brazil - Atta sexdens ASBM2 | ecosystem: Host-associated > Fungi > Mycelium > Unclassified ... | reverse complement strand
TGTATGAGATATATTAGCGAGAAAAATATGCGAGTTGTAATATAAAATATATAGAAATTTTTTTTTATAATATAAATTTTTATATTAAAAGAAATATTATTTCTATTATATATAGAATATATATATATATATATATATATATATATATATATATATATATGTTTATTGATTTTTTCTTTTCAAGAATCAAATAATTTTAATATGAAAGTGTCTCTTACCTTGATATGCTCAAAAGCTTTCATGATAACTGGTTTCTGGACAGATTGTACAGAGGAATTCTGATTCGCAAACTTCATATAGCGATTGTATATCGCCTCGAAATTCAATGGCTCGCCATCGTAAATCTCTGTTTCCTGTTTCATCGCTATTATCTGTGATATCGGAATAGATATTTTTTGCTATCAAATAAAATTAATTTTAAGAAATAATCGCAAAAAAATACCAAACATACCAAACACATTTCTAAAATGGACAGTCCTTCAAGTATCAACAATTTGTCATCCTGTGAAAAGATTTTACTTGCTTCTACAAAATCATTCACTTCCAGTTTCTGATGTTTCTCGGACAACGTCGAGACGGCTACCGCCAGAAAATTTCTAAAGCTTCTCTCGCTCACATCAATATGATACATTCTCTTGAGTAAATTCACCATCGTAACATTGGTAGTTAAACTCTTAATATAATCGTTCCACATAGAACCAAATTGCGGATCTATCGTACAGTCATCGTACTGTTGCTCCACTTTATTTACATTTTCATCGTCAGGTAAGCTGAGAAGATCTCGAAAGAGTTCCAGACGATCGTCAAACGCGGACATAGGCTGTTCCGAAGATGATGTATCGCCGGGAAATAAAAATATTTGACGATGCGAGAATCTCGACTTGACTCTCTTCTCCAGCAGCTCCATGACATCTAATCTACAACTTATCCCCACTACACATATTGGCACCTATAAAAATAAAAGTATTATTAAAATTCACAGATTTTCTTATTTTTTTTTAGCCTGACACATTTAAACATTTACCTGTGCAGATTGTGCAACGTCAAACAAATTATACAACAATGTCTGATTGTGATGTTCACAAAACAGATCAAATTCATCGAGTATGAAGATGACTGGTTTGGAGCGATGCTTATCACCAGATTTTAGACAATCTAAGAGAAAGCTTAGATTTTCTGCAAATGTACCAAAAACTTTATCCTCAACGACATTTTCTAATTGCATCTGACGAGTTAGATCTTTGAGCGCTAAACGGTCGTCAGTGTGTACTAATCCATGGAGATTTACTATTATCGCGTTGTCTTTAAAACTTTTTAAAGCAGACAATTCCTTCAAAACACTATTAACAAGCTGAAATTACATATAAATAATTATCATTAGAATACAGTGTCTAGCAAGTGTGCAATACATGCAGCACTTAAGTGGCCAAAAAAAAAATCGAGATTGAATTATATTTGAATATACTACAAATGCAATGAAATCACTTCCTAAGTGCCGACGTCTTCATTAAAATTATCTTCCTCTGTTATTAATTTTTATCAATGAATATAAAAGATTTTAATCTCTTATGTCCATTTCTACCAATATAGATTTAATCTTAATTTAACTCTTTATCTTTTTTTATTTCTCGGTTTCATCAACTTTAATCTCGGCTTAACTTATGTTTACCTTTTTCTACTTCTCAAAATGAAAAAAAAGATAAAAAATAAGTAACTAAGATTAAAGCTATCATATTGATAGAATTATTATTAATATACTAATAAATAAATTTAACTTATTTTTATTTTTTTCTAGTTCTAAAAATTTTTTAGAACTAAAAAAAAATAAAATACAATTTATATTTATATTTAAATTCCTTTGTTATCTTCTTTTTGATTGAGTCTTACATGCAAATAACTACATATATATGCACATTTTTGAGAGTAAACAGTAAAATTATTTTTACATGTAAATGATCAACTTTTTGCATGCTTCTGTGTATCACTATTTTACAGTTATAAAGGATAAATATACCGTTGTCTTTCCACTGCCTCTAGGTCCAACTAACAAGACAGAATTGCTTTCACCTATTTCAACAGTACGTTTCACTAAATTCATCACATGTAGCCGTTCATTAACATGATGTCTGAACTTCGTTTCAGGACACATTATTTTACGCTTCAAATACTTTCGCGTAAGCAGTATCATATTGTCTTGAAAATCAATTGCCATATTTTTCTTCTTGCTCATTGTTATTACTGATCTTAGATTACTTCAGGAAATTAGAAGACCTGCAAATGGTAAAGTTTATCAATTTTTTTTCTTAAATACTATTTTTAAAACACATACAAATCATAATGCAATATTATAAATATATGTATGTCTAATATTATATTAATAAATATATATATATATATATATATATATATATTATATTAATATATATATATATATTTATATATAAATTCTCTTATATGATCCCCAATAAATTATTCATTCTTCAGAATAATCAATAACTGACATCATATACTTTAGCCTCAGATATGCCATAATTATGTTAATATATCATAAATAAGATAATTATGCTCGTTCTTTATCTAAACTAATTGTAAGGCATAATATTTAAAAATATAGCGCCTATATACAGTACGATCAAAAAACATAACCCGGGCAACCCAGCCGATGTAATCTCAAGCCGAGTTCGATGACACCGAAAGCATCTTTCACTGACCTAAGTGAATTCAAGTCGTTGAGTCTGAATTATCAGTCGATTTTTCGGCACTTTTATTTTGACGCGAGGAACAATGCGTGGTGAGTAGTGAAACGGAAACAACAGGAAACAAATCCGGCTGCTGAATGAGTGTCAGAAAGATGGTGTTTACGTGCGTTTACTAGTGTTTACGAAACAAACATGGACGACACGGTGCAAGAGCCAGAGAAAAAGAACTGCACCTTTCTTTTCAAAAGGCGTAAAATTCACAAAAATGCCACGAGAAAACGGAGAGGAGCGGACGGCAGTGATGGTGAGTAGTTGTTAATAAATGTCAATTTAAGTACACGCTGGATATCGCATTTATATCTTTCGGATAAGTTTAGTCGAACCGAAGTTTTAGGTTATGTGTAAAAAGACGTCGTGTGGATAAACGTTTGTATTGATTCCTACGTAGATAGCAGTGAGGATGAGACCATGGTGGTTAAGAAAGAAAAGAAACAGGACGAACACAATCCCATGATACAAAGCGTAAGTATTTCACACCGTGACGGAGACGCATAATCTCTATATGGAACATTTAAATGGCGCAGTTATATCAACAACTCCGTAATTAATTAAGTCTGTTTTTAATTCCTGATTAAACTGTACTAGAACTCTCTTTCTCATTTTCGTCAAATATCAAGCATATTTCATTTTAAATTTTAAAAGTGTATACTAATTCAATTGTTAAGAAAACAGACCTATGGAGTCTCAAACTACGTTTAGTAATATAGATTTTTAGAATTCTTTATTTTTTTCTAATTTTTAGAACATGAAAGAGATAAAAATGTTAAACCGAGATTAAAGTTGATGAAAGTTAATCTATATGATAGAAATGAACAAGGAGACACGTGTGACATTTAAGAAATATATAGTTTGATTCCTGTTTTTAGACAAATGTGAAGAAGCATCAGGAGAAGATCAATCGCGACGATGATAATAGTGAGGATGATGGCATAACTGTATCATATAAGAGTAGCAGAACGGCTCTACCAGCTGGCCCAAGTGACCAAGGAGCAACGGCTGTTCTTCAAACAGAAACAGAGAAAGATAGGGATGCACAGGCACTGTTTGAGAAAGCCCAAAAAATAAACGAGGTACGTTTTAAGTGAATAACATTGAGTACTTGACTCATCAAATACATTAGGTGAATTGGAAATGGACTTGCTTTGAAAAACAAAATTGATAATACATCTCTGTCTTGATCATTAGGAATTAGAGGGAAAAGAAGATGATAAAATTTATAGAGGCTTGAACAATTATGCACAATACTATAAAAAGAAAGATACTGCAGCTGGTAATGCGTCCAGTGGAATGGTACGCAAGGGACCAATTCGAGCACCGTCCAATCTTAGAGCAACAGTTAGATGGGATTATCAACCAGATATATGCAAAGATTATAAAGAGACTGGTTTTTGCGGTTTTGGAGGTACATCATATTTTCAGTTATTCTTTGAATAATCGTACTAATTATACTATATAACTTCAAATTAATAATAATATAAATTCTTCTATTGTGCTGTGTACAGATAGCTGTAAGTTTTTACACGATCGGTCGGATTATAAATTGGGATGGCAATTGGAAAGAGAAGCTGCTACTGGCGAATATAATGACAGTGGAGACGAAGACGATAAAAAATATGAGATTGATAGTGATGAGGAGAACTTGCCGTTTAAATGCTTTATTTGTAGAAATAGTTTCACAGATCCTGTCGTTACAAAGTATGATTGTTAGAATATATCCTTAATCGTTAACTTTTTCGGTGCTTTTAATATATTTTTTATGATTAATCTATTCTTTTTTTAGATGCAAGCATTACTTTTGTGAAAAATGTGCTTTGGAGCAATATAGGAAAAGTACACGATGTTACATCTGCAATGTCCAGACTAACGGTACATTTAATCCTGCAAAAGAACTTATTGCACGGACTAAATTGGAAGATAAGGAAAAAAGCGCAGCAAGCGAGGATTCCGATGAAGATTGATAAAATATTTTACAAGATTATTTTAGTTGTTTCTATAAAATTTTGTAATATAATATATATATAATATTATATATTATATATATAATATGAATTATTTTAAGGAACTATAAATGCTAACGTAAACCATTTTAAAATATTGTCCAAAAAACATTCATAGACTTTTTAGAACAATTAGCGGTAAGCAATCTTGTAGTTTTTCGAATTTTTTTCTGAACGGCACCATTTGTTAAAAATGTCTCACATGAATCCAGTAGATCAATAAAAATATATGTACGCATATTTCATATTTATATATATCATAAATATATCATACTATAATAATTCTATATATATATATATTCATAATTAAGCAACGCGTTCAAAAATACAAAGAATTTAAATATATTAAAATAATACATTTACAACATCCAAGAAATATAAGCACTATTACTTATCAGGTACATAAATCATTTTCTTTTTCATTAAATAAAATTTTCAAAAGTTATTGTATATGCTTTTTGATATTTTTAAGTACATGAAATATAATATTATACATATTTCCAAAATCACACGGAAAGCCTGTTCGAGTTTAGGAACCATCGCGTTATAGTAATTATTGGACTAATGATTCGCAGGGGGAACTCCGGTCGGGGCGAAGGCGCTACCAACGACTTGCGTCGGGCGTCGCGACGCAAATCGATACGCGGCACAGGCAGCGTGTCGACGGCAGTGTTTGCGGCGGCAGTATTGTTTCCTTTACTGTAAAAATGTTGCCGAGTTCGTTTTACATGGGCTATCACCAGGAACAACCGATACATCCGTCATGCTCGCGGCACATTATCGCGATATAGAGATCACGCGAGATAAGTCTGTGCTTCCTACGGCAACGTTTTGCAATCTCGTTCATTCGGAAAGGCGCGTCACGACCGATTCACCGCGTTCCACACGGCGCCGCCTCTCGCTCCACCAAGAATCGATCCCCAACGAGAGGACACGGCGCGCGAAACGCGACAGGACGCGAGCTCGACATTCGGTGGTCCCTGTTGCGCCGTATCCTCCGATGAGGAGGATTAATTCACGAGAAAAATTCCATTATATTTAAATGTACATTTACAACGGGAAGATACGCGGCCAAGTGTGTCCAAGTGTGATACTCGCCTCGCGGAAGATTTAACGTGGTATTTGAAGCTTCGTGGCGATCGCTCGTTGAGGTAGGTCGGCGCCGAAAACGACAAAAGGAGATACCACTTGTGTTGAAAGACAGAGACTCAATCGCTCCTCGAAATACTTAATATATGTTCCCTCGTCTCTTCAATGTCTGTATCATCCGTTATGTAAATATTAAGATTAAATCCCATCAAGACGTCGAAGTAGTTGGACGGATTACCCAGCTGTCTACATACGGAATCGTTACGTAAAATTATATCACGCATTCGATTGCGTTCGCACTTGTGCTGCCGACGACATACGCTGACGTTATTGTAAGAACGGGAGTGCGAACGACTCTATGACGGACGATCGACGGCAGAGTGTTGGCGAGGAGGTGCGCCGCGTCGCACGCTGCTGAATTAAACAATAGTCTCCTACTATTTCATTCCTAAGTTGGACTCACAAGTGCCGAAGTCCTCACCGTTACGTTCAATGGCAATGCTCTTGATCGATAACCCGACGTTCTACGACAGTTAATCTCGACGAGAGCTGGCACGCCCGATTTTTTCCATCCCGGTAAAGTCTGTGAACGGAAAAACGGCATTATCATTGGGAAGGTGCAGTATTTCACGGCGACTCCCTATCAACCAGGTGAGTAATTTATGCATTGTGAGATAAGAGAGTCATAATAACCGACTCTAATAATATTAATTCGCGCCCGACTGCGATGACGACGTACGTATATGCGTCTATTTTTCTCTAATTGTACTTTTTATATCTTTCCTCATTTTTTTTCTCTTTTATCTGCAAAGAAGAAAAAACCAAACGATATAAAAAAATAGACCGATCTCGAATAAAATTCGAATGATGGAATAAGAAAGTAATAAATGTTATGAGGGAACCAAGTTTGAATCTCGATAATTGTTTTGCGCAGTAAATTCTTTAAAGTATTTTAAAGCTCATTAACGCATCAATAACGTTAAATTACTTATCAATTTAATTTGTGATATTACATACTTCAGCTTCCATTTAGGAGTGTTTCAAAATCGACGCGCAATTTATTTGAATTGAAAATTGTAAAGCTCATTTTACAATTGTAAGTGTAATTACGTGATTATAGTGATTACAGTAGTAAGAATGATAAGTCTCGATTGAATATGAAGAGAATTGTCATTAGTCAATTTTTACAAATATATCTACTTACAACGCTTACACAATTATATAGAATGGACTTGAGATTCAAAAATATTCATAAGATTATCAAGAACCGCTTTGACCGGATATGACCTTCTTTGTGTTGAATAAATATTGTATTACATTTAGAAAGTTATCTTGGTATTTCATTAATGTTGTAATAGCGCTGTCTGATGAAAAATTGCGCTGACACAACTGCGCTACTTTGTAAAACCGTTTGAACGTGAAGGCCTCAGATAACAGATTTCCTTTTATTTCGATCTGGTTTCCCGTTTACAAGTAAATTAATTTCAATCGAAAGAAACAAATTATTATAGTAATTAATAGATATAATGCAATTCTTTCAACCGGTTTTGCGCGATAATTGGAATAAACTCGCACTTGTGTCCAAGAATAAGCTTTATAAATCGCGTGTCTCGCTTCTCTCTACGCATCGTCATTTGGCTCGTGTTCATCGGTCGTACTTATCTATGCATATCGCGTTGGTCCCACATGTGGTGCATATGTGTCGACAGCAGCCGAATATGGTGATAATGAGCATGCAATTGTACAAGTCCAGACAACTGCGCGTCGGCAAATACACGCAAGATCATCTCGCATTAATTAACTACGGAATGTTTTTCTTGTCTCATTGACATCATGATAAATTGACTTGTTGCAAATATAAATTGATACGTCATATCTCATAACATTCTTAAAATTGTTATCTAGATTCCTCCAAGGCGAACGTCTTCGAAAGTTGTATTCCTGCAATATGAAATAATAAAATGTTGCGCTCGCATGTGTAATTATATGTCACAGACAAATTTCTGGCATGCAATTCGGAGCCAATCTCTTTAGCGAAAACATTGCAAGATGTCATTCGTCATTCGTCGAGACTTGCAATTTGCAACGTTGAATATTTTAGCAAGTAAATACTCGAATAAAATTTCTGTCTAAATAAACACGTCCCAATATAAATCGGATGTCTGGTTTTGTTATTTGCATGTAAAGCGTTGAGAATTTAAACATAAAAAAAAAATCGACTCTAAAATATGGATACATCTAAGAGATCAATAAGAAATCTGTTGCAATTATCCGGAACCGATTCGATTCTCTTTGAAATATTGTTAAACAAAAATCCAAGATACACATATTTTATTATATTGGTCCAATTTGAAATTTATAAATACTGGCGCGCCCAAACAAAATTTTTTTACAGTCAAATATGAGAAGATAGAATACTTAAATTATTATTGGCATTATATTGAAAAAGTATTATTTAGTTGTAAATCATAAAACATTTTATTTAAATTATCTCAACTCAAGAAAAGAATAATATAATGGAATCTGTATTTTTGTATATTCAGGAGTTTTTTAATTAAAAAAAATTTGGAACATCAAAGATGCATTTCAGAAATATTAGAAATATAAATAATGTTTTGCTATAAATTTTTCAAAAAAAAGATTCCAAGAGGAGGGCATAGCCCCTTCTCTGTAGACTCGCCAGTACTCTCAAAGCTAATGCTTACATTTGATTCTATTTAATTATTTAAAAAAAAACAGTGAGAAGTGTTTCAGACAAAACTTTTATGATTTTTATATACTTTATTTATTTTTATATATTTTATATACTATATTAAAATCTAATTATCCCCATTTCTCATTAATGCCCGTATTCATAGAGTCAGACTTTATATTTAAGGCTTCCTTAAATTTATCTTCAGATACTCTACGAATTATTTCATTGACTACTGAGCATCTAAAGATAAATTTAAGAAAGCCTTAAATACAAAATCTGACTATGAATGCGGCATAAATCGAATTTTCACAGATTGTATACCCTTCAAGTCTCATATTGAGCCAATATAAAACCTGTCTCTCAGATTTTTGTGTTTAACAACATATTTTAAAAAGAATCTAGTGGGTTCCGGACAGTTGTGACAGTTCTCTGTGAGTAAAGTATTTCTCCTATAAGAGACGCTCTCCTGTGTAAAACCAAGTAAAGGCAAAACGCTAATGTCTAATGTCGATGACGGACGCTACTGTACGATCGCATTTCAGAAATAACTAACGGCGAGAAAATAGAGGACTGCGAAAAAGCGAGTCGCCGCGCGGCCGTGACTGTCGACGACATTGACAGTCGCGAGGTTGACACGTACATGTGTATACACGCGGATGCGCACACGCTCAACTAACGTATGCTTGTGTTCGCGCTCGCGCTTGTTGGAAAATGTGTACACGGATTTACGCGCGCTATGGAACCATATAATCGGATATTTCGGATCGATAAATCGGATATATATGCAGTCGTGCCTGTAACAAAGCGCCGACATGTTTTGCGAAATGTACTAATTATAAACTACATACGCGAAAATTCCCGGAAATCGGAATACCGCTGTAACGTTAACGTACGCGTGCGAATTCCGAAAGAGCCAATATCGTTATAGAGACGGAATAGTACAATTTTAACATCTTTTTTGCGATCGTTGACGTAGTAGAGCGTCTTTTTGTATCTCGTAGCTGGGAACTGTTGACGTAATATTACACCTTTTTACGAGATAAAATTGATAAGGGCGAGCATTTGTTCTGCGGTCAACGAAGCATTAACGAGAAACTTTCTATAATATTAGGTGTAGTAAAAAGAAATCCATTATTTTTGCATGAAATTGAATGGAAAAATAATGGATTTCTTTTTACTACACCTAATAATATGCATTATTTTTTATTACAATTTTTTTTCCAAAACATTAGAAAATCTTTCTGTTCTTTCGCATAAATTCGCGCGGATCTATTCTACTTCTACATATTCTTTTCATCAAACTTTACCGGTATACCGGTATACTGAAAGTCGTGTAAAGTTCGATGCATTAGTATGTAAGGACACGCGAAAGAGAGAACTTTAGCGTTGTCGACAAGTCTTGCACCAATTCCAGAAATTAGTCAGCCTTGGTAGGACACACGACCGCGTGTTTTAATGCGGGCTCACAAATGTTGAATTATAGCCACGAAAGTACAATAAGTGCACGCGAACGTTGCTCCGGTTGCTTAGATGGTCGAGTAAGGTCAACATTAAGTCTGTAGATCCACCATAGAATCCATAGAGTTTCCAAGAACACAATTTCGCATAAATTATCTGTAAAAAATACATAAAATTATTTACGAAAATATGTAAATCTATTTATAATTATTATTCAAACCAATCTTCCTTGAACATTGTAATTCTTCGACTCCTGATTACGCGATATGTAAATATAACGTGCATTTCTCTTCCGCAGTCTTAAATATGTAAATTCATTTATCGTTGGCTCGCAACCATGGACACAAAATAAAGTCGCGAATGTTGAATATTTCACTTGTCACTATGACAAATATCGTGCACAATGAACCTTGGTCAGTGAACCGCGTTTATAGACAGAAACGTGACGCATGTCTTTCTATAAGCACGTGCAGCGCGTGACAAGCCATACAACTACAATACGTGTATAAATCGAATAGATATTATTATTAAGGCATAAGACATAGGTCTTAATAATATAATCAGTCAATACCGTAAAAATATTTAACAATGCTTTAGTGAGATACAATTACAATATAATTATTATATTAAATATATTGTCCGAGGATCATTTTTTACGCTGCGTCACGACGCAAAGTACCGCATTTAATGTTATATCGATAGCGTCAGTCAAATGAAGCGTCGCGAATAGAAATAAAAAGCAGCCACGAAAGTCACGATGACGCGGGCTCTCTGTGTATATATATATATATATATATATATATATATATATATGTGTGTACATAAAAAAAAACAGCCTCCATCTCTGTGCTTCTATCGAAGAAAATTAGCTTATTCTAGCAAATTACTTAC